>Ga0181390_1000535_pt1 | contig 17221 bp, 11 predicted proteins | sample 13SPOviralmetaG_FD_130085 | JGI IMG/M metagenome (GOLD analysis project Ga0181390, IMG submission 130085) | Marine viral communities from the oligotrophic San Pedro Time Series (SPOT) site, San Pedro Channel, CA, USA - 13 SPOT_SRF_2010-07-21 | ecosystem: Environmental > Aquatic > Marine > Strait...
ATATCTGTAGCATTTGTAGAAATATTGCTACTATTCGTATTTATGTTAGAAGTATTTGCGGATATATTTGAAGAATTGTTTGTAATGGCTGTAGCTTGTGACGAAGATATTGTTGTTGTATTTCCAGCTAATGCTGTAGAGGCAGAAGTTCCAAAACCCGGAAACGATGTTTTAGCTGTATTCGCAGTTATTGCAGAAGCCTGACCTGCCGATATTGTGGTGGTGTTTCCAACTAAAGCTGTGGAAGCAGAAGTTCCAAAACCCGGAAATGATGTTTTTGCAGTATTCGCAGTTATTGCAGAAGCCTGACCTGCCGATATTGTCGTAGTGTCACCAGCTAATGCTGTGGAAGCAGAAGTTCCAAAACCCGGAAATGAAGTTTTTGCAGTATTCGTAGTTATTGCAGAAGCCTGACCTGCCGATATTGTCGTAGTGTCACCAGCTAATGCTGTGGAAGCAGACGTTCCAAATCCTGGAAATGAGGTTTTTGCTGTATTTGCAGTTAAAGCAGAAGCCTGACCTGCCGATATTGTTGTGGTGTCACCAGCTAATGCTGTTCCTGCTGAAGTTCCAAAACCGGGAAATGATGTCTTTGCTGTATTTAAATCTACATCACCTCCTGAACCAAGTTTTGCTAAATCTCCAGCAACACACAAAGAAGACTGAACAACATTTCCAGCATTTGATGATACAAACACTTTATTTGCCACGTGTCCATTTAATGCTAATCGCTGATTTATCAATAATAAATGCTGGTCTAATTCATACTCTAAATCATTACTTGGGTAATTTTGACTTGCGATAGAATTTGTTGTAACACTTCCAGCATTAAAGTTCAAATTTTGAACAATTTTATTATTAAAATTTATAGAATTTTGCGAAAATGTTAAAAGGTCATTTCCACTAAAATCTTGAATTTTTGGTAGTTTTAAACTTCCATCTTTTATAGTCAAATTACATTCATCAAATTCAATGTCATTATCACCAAGATTCCCTTTTGTTGAAATACTTATATGAGAGTTGTGTCGGTCATCGTTATTATTAATCAATATTTTATCACTATTAATTACGAATGTTGAATGATTATCACTAAGCGTTGGTATGGACATAAGTATATATTAATAGTATAAAAATTATATATTTATGAGAATGATGAAAATCGGGCGTTTTTTCAATCTTGTACATAGGAAATGCAAAAAACACCCAAAAACACCAAAAAAAGTCGATAGACACCATCATCATTTTAATCACAAGCATAATTTTTACTCTTACGACTTTTGATGCGAAATCCACTTGGCTTCTTCAAATATGAATCTGGTTCCAATTGGTTAGGAAAAGGATTTGGTTGATTTATAGTCACAGGCAAATGTGACCTTGGGTTTCTTCTCCCAAGTTTAAATCTGGGATTAATGATGATTTCCTTATCCTTGCTGTTATTATCTTCATCACCACCTTTATTGTGACCACCTACCTGTGAAATATGGCCAGCTGCATTCGCGAAAGGATTATACTTTAAACTTCCTTTACCCCTAAAGTTGAAATCATCAACCTTTCCAGCTTCGAAACCAGCAATATCAATTTGAGTTTCTTTAAATTTTGTTTCTTCATATTTTTTTCTCGAAAGTAATGAACCAGTGCTTTTTATGCGAGATTGTTTTGACCTAACAGATGCTTGTTGAGGAAAATCACCTTGTTTAACAAAATCAGGCATTTTTACCCGAAGATTTGTATCTTGAATTACACCAATTTTACCAGCATTATTTGCTTTAGAAATAATGTCCATTGTTTTATTCACAGGGAATTTTATTCTTTCTTTCATATACATTTAATAAAGAAAAAAACCTTTTACCTCTCCACCTGTAAAATCATTCTCATTATAAAAATGAAATCCAATAATTGCATCTTTGAAAGAAGTTGGTATTGGTGTCATCATTAAGCCTTTTTCACCATAATATTGTGGTAAGAATTCAAGGTGTTCAGCACCTATTTCGTGATACACTTCTTTACCTTTATACTGCCTACCTGCTTTTTTGAAAGCATTTTTCATATTTGATAAAAGCACCTTTCCCTCTGATTTATAAAGACTGTCAAAAGATGGTTGTGCTGATTTAATCATTTCATCTTCGCTCCGTAATGAACCCTGAATACCATTTAAATGATTTTTTAAAAATTCTAATGATTTTATATAATGGTCCATTTTGTGATAAATAACATTAATCGATTTTATCGAAAAAAGTTTATCTGCTGCTTTTCTATCTTTGACTATTTTCATCGTTGCATATGTAGCATCAGGACTACTCTCAATAATATAACCATCACCAACGTGGGTGTATGGCTTATTCCAGGGTAAAACAAACAAGTTTTGTAAATTTGTTCCAGCAACAATATCATTAATATCAGCAATACGAAAACTTACTGGAACAAGGTCATCAACTAATTGACGACTTGACTCAAGAAATCCTCTTGGACTTCCATAATTATAATTCACACAACAAGTTCTTTTCTTTTTTTTATTAAGACAAGCCGCAAGAAGAACACTTGGAATTGCACCTAATGAGTGTCCTGTGGTATATATAACAACATCATCATTATAGTATTTCTCTATAAAAGCGAGCACTTCTTGTAATGATTTTTCGAAATAATGGTAAAATCCCCAATGAACACTCATTCCAAGATAAGTCGTTGGTGCTGCTGCAGCATCTATACCGGCATCACTAAGCATTTTGTCCATTTCAAGTGTAAAGTCTGTTCCACGATAAACAATCGTAATAGCTTTATCGTCTTCGTTCCAATACATACGTCCTTGTGTTGAATCAAAAAAACCTTCTGTTCCCATAAATTGGACATCAGTATATCCTTCTTCTATTTCGCCACCCATAGCAGTTGATGCTCCTTCATAAGCTTTATTACACAGATAAGCTAAATGGCAAGCAACATCAATAGAAAATGCTGTTTCTCTGTCAAAGTCATTTTCCTTTTCTGGACGAAAGTTTATATTACTTATAATTGTATTTTGTTGATTTTTACTTATATTTTTTTTTGGGTCTTTTTTTTCATCTTGTTTTTTTTCATCATTTACATCTTTAGTTTCTTGTTTCTCTTTTTCTTCTGTTTCTTGTGTCTTTCGTTTTCTTTGAAAACCTTTTTTCAATATATTATCAACATATATGTCTTTTATACTTTTTTCTGGTTTTGACTCTTCTCTTGGATAATGATAAGAGACTCCTTTTCTAATAATTCGATGTCCATCACGATACTCTCTATTGTTTCCTACCTCCATTTCGTGAGTTAAAGCTTTTATGTTCTGAGTGTAATCAGCTTGCGTTTGACGTATTTCTTCAGGAGTCGGTTCTGGAGGCGACTGTAATCTTCGCCCTTGTTTAATATATTTAACTTTTTCTTCACTTATTCTATTGAACCATTTCTTCATAAATCGTTTTTTGTTTGCGTTAAAATAAATAGCCCAAAAATCAACTTTAGGATTCAAAGTTGTATCTTTTGCAAGTTGCTTTACTGTAATAAACATTGGTGAATCTACATCTGCTGTATCAAGAGGCATCAAAGAAGGGTCTTTCTCTTTTCTTTTTTTATTGATTAAAGCTGTATATTGAATTAATGCTCTTTTGTATGCAGGGTCAGTCTTTGCTTGGTTTTGAAACTGGTCAAGTAAAAATTGGTCTCTAATACCAAGTAATGATTCAGCATTGTTTGCGGCAGAACTGCTGTGTCTTCGTGGTTTAACATTTTCAATAAAAGTATGAAAATCATAAGATTTTTTAACATTGGTGTAAAGAGTTGCTAATTCATTTCCTCGTAGTAATGGTCTTCCCCAAGCATCTTTTTGTTTAAGAATATTTAAAATTTTTCGAAATTGACTTTGTGTTGAATCGCTTGTATGACCATTGTTAAGCATTTCAGCCAAATGATATCTAAGTCCTGTTTTTGTTTTCATTGATGGGTCATCACTTCCACTGATAAGTCCCAAACCATCATCATCATATGAAAAACTTGAATCACCTTTTTCCTCATCTTTATATTGATTGTAATCATTGACAAACACGAATTTCGGCATCACATTGGCTTCACTGCGTCTCCATTTTGGACCAAATTTTGTGTAAGGCATTACATATTTATAATACTGCTCTAAGAATGAATTGTTCTCTTGTGCATTTTTATTATAAGTATCAGCAGCTAATGTTGTAGCTCGAGACATCTTCTCTCCTAATTCGGCATATTTCTCATAAGTTTCATCTAATGCTGCGACTCTATTAAACTCTTCTACTATTTGAACAACTGTTAAAGCAACTCCAGCAACAGCGGCAACAGCACCTACCACTGCAGCAGCGGTTCCCATAGCAGCGAGGGCAGCATCACCAGCAGCTGCTCCAGCATCAATAGCAGCAGCGGCTACATCGACTTCAGCACCTATTTCTGCAGAAGCACCAAAAACCTCGTCAAAGATGACTGATGTCTCTTCTACAGTCTCAGTCATTCCGGGGATTGTTTCAGTTGCACCAACTTCCGCTTCAACACCCTCATCAAGAATTACATCAAATTGTTGGTCTCTTGTAACAAGGGAAGAATTATTTTTCACCATTATATCAAAATTCTCACTAAGTGTAGATTGAAAATTTTCCAAATTTCTTACTTCCGCGAGTTCGTCGAAATCCATTTCTACCTCCTCAAGTTTTTCACCCCATTCTGTTGCTTTTGCTTCTGGACTCATTTCAGGCTCTTTTGACTCTATTTGGTTTTCCATCTCTATTTTGCTTTCACCTTGTGGAAATTGTTTTGATGTTTTTGTTGGTTTTGATAAAACAGAGTCAGGATTATAAATAGCCTCGTCTAACATTTTATCAGTTTCTTCAAACATTTTATCTATATTTTTTAGGTTTGGGTCGTTCATAATGTCTAAATCAGTATCCATAATATTTTGAGAAGCAGGCTCAGGGTCAAACGATGGAGCTTCTTCCTGCAAGGTATTTTTAAAATCTATTGGGTCATCATAAAAATCAGTCATTTCAATATCAGCCATTATATATATATTTAAGAAAAATATATATAATCATTAACACTTTTTACTTCTAATTTTAATGTTTTCAGGTATGTATGGTCTTCTTCTGTCTTGATATAAATACCTACGTGTTGCTTCTTGTGGAACAACAATTCTTCGAGTTCTTTGTTTTACTAATTTTATTCTTTCACGCTCATTATGGCGTTTATCAATATTCTTAGCTTCAGGAAGCATTGCCCTTGTAGCAGCAGCCATTCCTCCCAAATGATAATGCACATCGACAACCTTCTCAGCCTGAGCCTCAGGTCTCCCAGCATCAGCAGCGTTTGCAAGTTGCCTGACAACTTCACCACCACCAGCAAAATTTTGATTTGGTTGAAGAACACCCTGAAGCTGAGCAACATTTAGTCCAATAGCAGCAGGGTCAATAATCACACCGAGTCTTAAGCCGACACCTTTTTGGTAATAATCAATAATCTCTTCTTCTAATCTTCTATGAATCATTCTCAGTCTAACTAATGGTGCTTTTTCATTTAATTTATTTGCTTCTTGGATTAACTCTTTAAACGATTTCGTCTTTATTTCATCTCTATATAATTGTATGAAAGCACGAATTTCAGCTAATAATCTTTTTGCAGAATACTTCATTCTATTCCTTTCCATTGAAATCTTCTGTCCTGTCCTTGTGGTGAATTGAGCCATTTGACCTTGTGGCTGTCCAGGAACTCCTCTATTAATTTCTAATAATTGTGGGTCTTGTGCAGCTGCGGGAACAGCCTGAGCTATTGGTATTGCTCCTCCTGGATTAGGAGGACCACCAGGAGGACCACCAGGAGGAGGACCACCAGGAGGACCACCAGGAGGAGGACCACCAGGAGGAGGACCACCAGGAGGAGGACCACCAGGTTGTGGAACATTTGGCTGATTTGGTGGAACAGGTGGTGCTGGGGGTTGAGGCTGATTTGGTGGAACAGGAGGAGGCTGGGGAGGCTCTGGACCGCCGCCACCGCCGCCACCATCATAATCATTATAACGAGCAGGTGGTCTAAAATCACGAGCAGGTGGTCGAGGATTTCTATCACCAACATCAAAATTATTATTTCGTTCAGGATTGACTGGTGGTTGTTGAACGATATTGTCATCAACATCGGCTTCTTGAACTTCTAAGACAACTCCGGGCTCAGGCTGACCACCAGGAACACCAACTTCGTCAATTCCTTCATCTTTTGACTCTCTTGGAAATTCGTCTTCTATCTTACTCTCAGCTACTTTTTCTTCGCCACCAATTCTTCGATTTCGTAATTTATTCTGTCTTTTGTTTTTTTTATTTTTCATCATTTTTTGATATCTACCTTCTCTATCCTGGTCAGGATATTTGGCTCTGGCTTTATCATCATCTCTTCGTTCCGGAGTTTTAGATTCACCCGCTCCACCAGTATCATCATCTACGTCCATTAACGTATCGCCTTCAAAACGACCATAATTCCTTTGAACTTTCTTTTGCACTCTACCACCTGTCACACCTTCAACTTTTCTTTTATTTGAGTCTTCATCTAATTTTACATTATTATCCACTAATCGTTCATTGTTAATAAAGTTCTCTCTAAGGTCTTTATAGTATTTTCTTGGATTTCCCGCTTCCATTATTCTTTGTCTCATACGTGATGTCTGGTCGCTTAGGACTTCAGCTCTATTCGCCTGTGATTGATTTCCCATTTTCATCTTTGATAAAAAATTACTATATTTTGTCTGTCTTACCAATCCGCCTGCTGACTCTTTGAACATTTTTTTGTATGATTTCGTGAATGGGTCATAGTATAAACCACTCTCTTTTCCATTTGAGGTTTTTTTATAAAATTCTTCCAATTGTGCATCTGTTGCATTATTAGGGTTTTCACTCCTGCCTCTTTTACTCATTATAATAAAACTTTAGAAAAAAAGTTTCTAAACATCATATATAATGCCGACCTTACATTTATTATTACAGCCTGGACAAAACGGAATTACTAAATGTCTTTTATCAAACCCTCTTAAAGCTCAAAAACTACACCTCCATTCAGTGGTCATTAATAAACAAGCAGCTGGATATGCTGGAAGTCAAATTTTTGTAAGACTTCCTTTTGCTTCAGCATCACAAATTCATTCAAATCATAAACGAGGATTTCTGTGCCTTCCTACTCAAATTTCAACATTAGGAATGGAAGTGCATAATTTTAGTGATGGGCTTCCAATAGAATGCGATAATATTCCTGAATCATTTGAGTGTCAATTATTACAAAATGATATGACACCATTTACATCTAACCAGGACTTACTTGATGTTCATTTGTACTTTGGTTATGAGACAGCCAGTTTATTCTAACTATATTATATATATGGACGGATTACAAAAACAATACAAAAAACCACAAAGACCATTTACGGTAAGAAGTAGAATAGACGCAAATCAACGTGAGTTGGAAATGGGTGATAGAGTGGATTCTTCTAAAAGACAGACCCTCCAAAAAACATCAAAAATATCAAAAGCAACAAAAACTAATCATTCCCTTTTAGCATCAAAATATCAAAAACAAGAAAACGGTAAGCACGCCTTACCTAATGGATTCTTCAAGAATGTAAAATCATTTAATGTAAATGATGTGCCTCGCAATGCTTTCATACTTTGTATAGCAAGTAGAAGGTCAGGGAAGAGTCATCTGATTACGCATTTCCTTGAAGAATACACTAAAACTCATAAGACTGATGGAGTCTTTTTATTCTCAAAGACCAATGCTGGATTTGATGGTATCCCAAAAACTTACAGATTTAAAGATTTAGCAATATTGAATGACCTCGTGGAAACCCAGGTTAAGGTCAAGCGTCATAATCAAAATTGTAAGAAAACGGAAAAAATTAAGTCAAATATAATCTTGATACTTGATGATATGATTGGAAAAGGTGGTTTAGGAGCAGAAATGCGACGAGACCCAATACTGAATAAATTGGCTGTAAATGGTCGCCATCTTTCGAGTAATGATGACAGTAATATGATGGTCATACTCATAAGTCAAATTTTTACAGGTATCAGTCCTCAAATTCGCCTGAACACTGATTTTCTTTTTACAACAAAATTAGCCGCAAGAAGAGAAAGAGAGAATATAGTCAATTCATTTCTTTCATTAAACTCTGGTCGTAAAGGTTTAGCAGAAAGTTATGAAGTTTTCGATACAATAGTAAATGCTGATGATTTTAATTTTATTAGTATTCATACTACTAAGCAAAATAAAAAATCATATTTAGATTATGTTTTCAATTTCAAAGCTCCGGCTAAATTATTGAATAAACGTCTAACAGGAGATAAAAGCGATTGGGTTCATAATAAGAAAGAAGTATATTGGTAAAATTTTTATCTTACTATTATTTATAAGAAATGTCAAATCCGTTGCTCAATTCCGCCGCCTCCAGTGCTTTAATAAGCTCACTTGATAGTGTCAGCTCAAAAAAGAATCCTTTTACCTACTCATATGCCCAAAAGGGTAGTTTAACATCTGCTCACGTTCCCAGTCACTCCCGGTCAGCAGTAACCTCTTATGCTACTTCTATTGGTTTTAACCAAAATATAGATTTCCCCATTTTAAAAAATGGAATTTTAGAAAATTTATTTGTAAAACTCGTTTTGACCGCTCCTGCTGGAACACGTGTAAATGCTTCTATTGCTAATTTAATCATAGAATCTATGTCACTCATTACGAGTGGTAGGGAGATATGTTCATCTCGCCCATTTGGACGTGCCGCCCTTACTTCTCATAAACCATACTCAGTTAAAAAAAATCTTGAAAAGATGCTTGCATTACAAAATGGTAGATACGCACCAGCCAACAATCAGGTTGTTGCCTACGTTCCAGCCTTTTTCTCTTGTTTTGATTCGCCGGAACAGATGTATCTAAGCACATTTGTAGAACCTCTAACTCTCAGGCTAAAAATGGGTTCTGCGAATCAATACGCTGATGATAATGCTGGTAATGCTGTCAATTTGGCTTTAACCTCCTGTGAGCTCGTTCAGGTCTTTCGCAATCTCAGCAGTGATGCTGAGCAAAAGATGATTATGGAGGATTACTCAAATAGTGAATCCCTCGTCCGCATTCAATATGACTTGGTGGAAGAAAATACTGTTAAAGCTGGAACGGCAAATGCGATTGATACATTCGAACATAAATTTACATCGAATCGCACTTGTTCTAAAATCTTCTTTGCTTTAGAAAGAGTCGCTGCTGATGTTGCGGGAGGACAAGTAATTGCTTCTACTGCTGATGGACAGTATGGACCTATAAAACGTGTAATTGTCAAAGGTAATGGACAGACCCTTTTCGATTTAGACGCAGATTTATTTAAATACGCATTATCTCAAGATACTGATTCTGCGAATAGTATGTTTTCAGTCGGTTCTCAATGGGACGCAGCAATTCCTCATATAGCTAATGTATATAAATTAGATTGGGGTTTAAATACGGATAATTCACACCTTACAAATAATATCAGCCTTAGAGAGATTAATGATTTTCAGCTTATTGTTCATAGTGCTGATACAGCTGATGCTATCCAATACCGTTTAAGAGTGTGTATGCTCAGTCCCCAACTTGAGGCAATTAATTCCGCCAGTGGGAAAATATCAACTTCATTATCTTCTTAATTTTTTATGTTTTTACTTTTTTAATAAAAACATAATTTTACTTTTCGTAACAAATTTTATAAGTCGAACCATTTTTTTTTTTTCGTGTTCGACATTCAATATCTGTTTTGGCTCTTTTATATGTTTTGCTTGCTTTAATCAATACTTCCTTAAATGTCATATCAGGGTGTTTTTGCCTAAATGATGCAACGTGTATATTCCACGGATTTGTCATATATATTTGTTCAAGATAAGTATTTATATTTTTTCTCTTTTAATGTTGAATTTTGAGATTTCGCTTGATAATGTAGCGAAATAAATTTTGTTGTAATTTTATTCTATGACGAGAATGATGTCAGGTTGGTTTTTTGTGTTTTTGGGGTGTTTTTTACTTTTTACTTATACAAATGCAAAAATACCCCGTTTTTTAAGAAACCAACCAAACCAACAAAACCACATCATTCTCTACCTTGTGCAGATTTCGCCGTTCTTTAAGACACCCAGAAAATCGCCTCCAAGTGTCGAAATGCAATCCGAAATGCAATTGTGTAGATACATTTTACCATCAATTTTGATTATGTCTTCGATTCCTTCTTTCACCTCATTTTCTATTTCAGCGACATAATGCATTATAACATTGTTTTTGATATTATTAAAGTATTGCTTTTCAAGTGTTTCTGTATTAGACTCTTGTTGCATTAATTTTAATTTTCCAATTAATTCGGGATATGTAGCGCACCAATTTTTGAATTCTTCGCTGAGTGCCCTTTCTTCTTTATTCTTCTTTTTTTTTCTTTTTTCTTTATTATGTTCTGCATCTCTTAATTTAAGTTTTGCCATCTTTTCTTTTCTATTGTATTCTTTTATTTTTAATTCTTTAAGACATTTTTTTAGTTTATCATGATATAGTTTTTCAAACTTATTTCTTTCTTGAAATATGAGTTTTGGATTACATTTTTTATTGTCTTCTTGTCTTGGTTTACAGTATCCACTTATAATTTTGTCCATAACAATTTTGTCATCTTCATCATCTAAGTCAATATGACAAGTTCCATCAAGAATTGTTTGTTTATCGTTATAGCATCTCAAGTCATTGATAGCTGGTTCTAAACGCTCACAAATAAATTTCTCAGAAAATGAATATTTACCGCTATGATTGTTTCTTATCAAACCATGCTTATCTTTCTTAAACTTTGGAAACATGATTTTGAATAATTCTTTTTTTATCACATTATCAGTTTTTGTCAAATATTTTGCAAGATGTCTTTCCTTGCATTTTGGATGAATGCGTTTATGTATAAACGATTTATCCTCTTGTGTAAGTTCTCTGTCATTATATTCGAATTCTCGTTTCTCTTTGTTATAAAGCATTACCATCTCATACAATCTTTTCCTATCTTTTCTATATTCGTATTCAGCAGTTATCTCGTTTCTCTCCCACTCACTACCTGCATTTGCCATATTGATGTTATACTGTTTTTCTGTATATCCAATATCCAAGAAAATTTTCAGTTCATCTTGACATTTCCACCATTGCGAAGAATGGACTTTTCCATCTTTAGTAAAATGCCTTTCTACTTGAAATTTATGATGTTCGAGTTTTTCTTTCAAGGAAGCGATTTTATCTGGGTCCAGTATTTTGTCTCTCAGTTTATTATAGCGTTCCAAGTCAATACTTGAAATTGCATTCCAGCTGAACTCACCAGCAGAGTCTTTTCCCTTATATGTCTCTAAATACAAATCTCTCGCTTTTGTGTTCAGCGCTTTAGAGCTTTTCGATATTTTATAGCCAGTTCTCTTCATATACTCTAACAGCATATTAAAACCATTTGCTCTTTTTTCAAGCAAAAGACTATCTTGTAGAATGGTCCAAGATTCTTGTTCATTACCGATAAGTGATGCTCGATTGTCCTCTTCGAAAGGAGCATATGTTTTGCCAGTTTTTAAACAGCCTAAAAGTTCAATATTTGGATATTCATAGACTTGTATGATATTGCATTTCGGATTGCGAATTCGCATAGACGATTGTATGACATCTCTGGCAGATATCCAATTTCCATAAGAAATGTAAACTTTATCAAAATCATTTTTTTCATAGTTTATACCAACTGTGATTGTTGAATTTACAACAACAAGCTTAATATCTGTATTACCCCATAATTCAGTTACATTTTTAAGCTTACCTTTTAATGTATCACCACTATCTGCATGATGAACAATTTTATTTTTTTCTGGGTTTAAACCTGCATCTTCGCATAATCGTTTAGCATACACTTCAATGCTTTCGATACTTTTCGCAGCAGTATTATCAGTTCCGGATTTGAATGGATAGAACACATAGAGCTTTTTGCCGTTTTTGAGGTCATCAATAATATTTGCTCTATGATTATGCTCATACTTATGGATAATGACATGTCGATTTAATGTATCATACTCTTTTTTTCTCATAACTAAATTATGTTCAAAAGTTTGATTTGCTTCAGCTTCAATATTGTTGCAGATTTTAATTGTTCGATTTGCAAGAAAAGCATCCATAAGAAAAACTTGTTGCTTACATGATTGTAGGCATTTTGTTAATGTATACCAATTCTTAGTTAAATTCTTTCCATGACAGTTTGATGGTCCAAAGGCATTCCAGACGCTTTCAATTTCATCAATAATGACAAAATCATAGGCTTCTTTTCTATCTTGAATTTTCCAAAGACTCTCATTCTCAATAACAAGACGTTTCTGACTTTGCAGTAATTTTTGTAGATTTTTACCTTTTAATCCTTGTGTGTCATGATAATGGTGAAATTCGAAATCATTTATGAGGTTTTCAATTAATCTTTCAAAAATATTATCTGCAAAAGAAGTCCGATTTGTAATCCACAGGACTGATGCATAAGGATTGTGTTTGAGTACATCAATCACTGTATATGTTTTTCCACCATTCATATTTAATCCCAAAAATTGATATTTTAATTTATTCAAATGTTTCGGTTTTATGTAGCATTTACCATTTTTATCTAACTCGTCGACAAGAGTGCAATTGATTCTTTTGCAAAAATCAGACTTATACAGTTCCAAGTTATAGTTGCCAAATTTGCAATCATATATACTCTCAAAAAGGAGTCTGATAGTTCTTCTTGTATAAGGATGATATTTGGTATTTTTTAGTTCTTCCCATTTTTTATCATTGTGACCAAAACACTGGTCTTCCTCACCAGCGTTCCACTCCAAGTATCTCTCATCCCACAGCTTGAGTATTTCCCTATCTCCACCTTCGAAGTTGATATACCAATTACATACATTAAAGTATAATCGTCGACTAAGTTTATACTTGGATTTGACGCAATTTGGAATTTTCATCAAAATACTTACAGCAGTGTCATATTGAAAATCGATTGTTGGAGTCTCAATGTTTTCGGTATCAAGAGGTCGAATATCGAGAAGAGCGTCATGGGCAGTAGGAGAACGTTTTTCCTCTTTTTGTCTTTCTTCAGCTTTCATCGATGTAAGCCTTTTTTGTGATGATTTCTTTTTCCTTTTATTATCGAAATTTGGAAATTCAATCAAAGATGCATCTTTGTGTTTTTTGAAGTCAGCGGGCAAAACGTTTGCCATGTGATGTTCTTGCACAGTGCTCAGATTGACCTTTTCATCAGTAAATTGTTTCAGCGAGATTTCGTCGAGAATATTTTGTATCCTATCATCGCCTTCACGATTTTTCTTTTGATTGACCATTTTATAATTTTGATTTGCTCCATAAATGTTATCTGCACCGATTCCATGAACTTTGTGACCAGCCCAAATATTAAAGCCAGACATATTTTGCTCATCTTTATTTTTAAAAGCAAACTCCGGAAGTGTAATATGAAAACTATAGAATTTTTCCTCATATAGCTTTTTTGTGTTTAGATTAAATTTATAGCCATATGAGCCACTGATAGCCATGAGCACATTATCTCCAAACATATTCTTGAGTGCTTTTAATATTTTCGTTAAAAGAGATTTGTCGAGTTTTGCATCAATATCAAAATATGGACGTCGAGGACGTAATGATGGAATGACCTCATTTATAAAATTGTTCGTAATCGTGTTTTTAAGTATTTGGTGTTTTGTCATTTTACCAAAAGATGATTGAACTATGTATCTGAACGGAATCTCATTATCCTCAAGATTGTCAATGACAAAATGAAGCGGTTTCGGTAATTGGCTTTTTTTGACGAAATCAAATTTTTTCCATTCTGTCTTGTTTAATGGTCTGAACAAGATTGTATTTTTCCACAGTAAAAGATTATATTTCAATATATCTAAATTTTGAAGAATTAATTGATTGTACCATTTTGAAGAATAATCGTTTAAGACTGAAATTAAGTCATCATTGTTTAATGACCAATGGTGATGCTTCTGCATGACCTGTAGAGTTTTGGTAATATTTGTAGATTTTTTGCTCATTCTATATTACCTATATAATTATATATGTTGAGATGTCTTTAAGTCACTTTAGACACTAAAGAATATATCTATCAATGTATTTAGAGACGAAATTATAAATCTATTAAAAGTATTTGAATTTTGAGCCAAATTTCTCAAAAATATCAAGAAATATACATTTTTTTGATATTTTTTGTTTTTTTTTAAAAAAAAAATATGTTTATTTTTTTTTTTTTTTTTTTTTTTTTTTCGGAGAATGATGGGGTGTGTGTAGGTTAAGTAGCCAGGTTGGTTTTCTGTGTTTTCGGGGTGTTTTTTACTTTTTACTTATACAAACACAAAAATACCCCGATTTTCAAAAAACCAACTTGGCTGCAGACTCCCCATCATTCTTGTTTTTATTCTTATTTCTATGATACCATTCCAGGGATAGCACTCTGTTTCTGATTCTGCCCTTTTCACTCTTTTTATACTTGCGCTGCGTAATCTGCCTTCTCAGTTTTTTCATCTTTTCGAGTTCTTCTAAATTAATCTGATATTTCTTCATCAGAGTAAAAACAAGAGCTTGTTCAATATCGCTGTATCTATTTTCCGGTATTTTTGTTGATTTTGCGACTTTTATCAATATATCTTTGTTTGCATTTTTCAGCAATTTTACTTTCTCTGTAATTTGTTCGGAATTCATCATTATATAGTATATAATGATAAAATCTCTTTAATATTGTTTAAGATATAATTATATTATGGCTCAATTGTCTCTGCTTCTGTTTTGACGACTTTGGCTGCAGATGACTTTATGAGAGAAACTATAGTATCGACGATACCATTTCCTCTATGTTTTTCTAAATATGGTAGCCCTTCGCTGACCACCAGAAGTACCCCAAGCGCTATATTCAGCCATTCACTTGTGAGCATATATTATATGTTGTGATAATTTAAATTTTTATTTTTCGAGCGAAAGTATATATTTTTTTTTTTTAACACTTTTTTTTTCTGATATTTCACAATGTGCAAGCATTACACGCATTTCATTTCTAACATCATTTCTTTTATACTGAAGGGGCATTTTTGTTTTAGGGTAAGTGCAGTAGATAGATTTTTCACCAAATAAAACGTTGATATGAGTTGAACAAATTGGCCAATATTTAGCATTGTAGAAATCATATTTACCTATTTTATATAATTTCTTAATTTGTCGTTCAATAAATTTATTCCTTTTTTTAGCATTATTAAATAAATCGATAATTTCTTCGTTTAGCGCCTTATGCAAGTTGTTCATTTTATATATAATATCTTGAGTTCTTTTTAAGTTGATTTGATATATAATATAATTATCTCGCAAAATTCAAGAAATCATTGGGAAGCTTGTTGGCGGCAGTAGATTCGTCTACAAGATTGTCCAAATATGTATTTTCTGCTTCTGCTTGCCTATGATTCATGTAGTAAGAAAGCTTGATTTTTTGTTGCATATTGATTTTCTTTATTCGATACATAAACGTACAAAAACTATGTCTTAGGACCTTGACGCCATATGAATTTGTGCCAGTATTTAGCTTATACTCTTTCTGTATTTTTACTATATCTTTTGAAGCAGTGATTTCATCTTCAACATCTTCAGCATTTGTAGTCTGTTTTTTTGGTTTTCGACGAATCACCTTTATTTGATTGGTATTCTTATCTACTCGAACATCACCGTAAAGCCATTTTCTTGGGAACTCTTCAACGCTTTCTTTTATAATTTTTGCTAAAAGCTTGCCATATCCAAAAGGTTGATTTATTTCATTCAATTTATCTCTTCTTTGTCTGTATCTACTTCTTGTCTTGTATTTTTGAATAATAAACATTTCATCTTGTAGACTGTAGAAGTTTAATAATTCATTTTTGGTTTTTATTAAATTACCACCTTTATCGATATTATTATTTTCGTCATATTCAGCCTGCTGATTATATTCCTCTTCACTCTGTAGAAAATCTTGCACATTATTGATGATTTGGACATTACCATAATTATCGCGTCTTGGTGGCATGAGAGCGTAACAGGCCCACAATACATATCTCAAATTAGCCTGAGCGCGTGATTTTGATTTCTTAGGTTTTGATAAATAATCTCGTCTCAATTTCATAAGAATAGTTATAATATCTTTCCATGGAGGACTTATATCTTTTTTGGTTTTTTTGCGAACTGCTTTTTTTGAGCGTCTTTTGTTAATGCCTTCACCCATGAATTTTTTCCAAATCGCAACTTGTTTTTTTCCTACAAGTCTCAGAAATGGATTTCTGTGTTCATCACTATTATCTTTTTCGCGAAATAAAGCAGTGATACTCCCCAAAGCATCTACATTACCATTTTTGTTTGGTGAGCCATCTAACAAAGGTGCATTTTTAATGATTTGAACTTTTTGCCTGACTTGCTCTTCTGTGCCTGCGAAGCATTCCCAGAGATTTTCATTTCCGCTTGGAGCACCATATGTTTTCGCTGTTCTCCTACGATTGTCTTCAGTGTTAGATAGATTTTTAGTAGGATGGAGTTCATTCGCAGGGACCACCCTTGGGACCAACTTGCCTGGCACTCGATTCTTGCGCCTTTGGCCAATAGTGCCTTCTGTGTTTTCTTGGAATTTGAAATTGGAGCCGACCACGCATCCGAGCATATTCATTAGAACTTTGATATTTCGAATATTTTTCTTGCCTGTAGTTTTCGATGCTAATTCCCATTCATCAGTTCCTTTGACTTTTACAAAGTAATATTTCCCATCAATCTGCTCATTCGTTAAAGTTATTTTATTTCCGAAATATTTCTCTACATCCTTGAAGGTGAATTTTTTCGGTTGCAGATGTTTCCATGCAGGCCGGTTTTCGACAACACTGGCTTCATTGATGGCTTGTGGATTCGCGTTAGCAGCTGCAATCTCAGCATTGACTTCATTTGTGGTTTGAGTTATTTTCGCGTTACCACCCTGAGACCAGCTTTGATTCAAATTGACAATTTTGTTTTTTCTGACTTCTGGTGTTTTATCAGCATTTATGAGTATATGGATGTTTTCAGGATTGATGCCATTCCCGATATGTTGAGCTTGCAAAATATTCTGCACCTTCTTTGCTGTGGGATTGACATACTCTTCGATATTTTGGTTGTGTCG
>Ga0181390_1000539_pt1 | contig 17119 bp, 16 predicted proteins | sample 13SPOviralmetaG_FD_130085 | JGI IMG/M metagenome (GOLD analysis project Ga0181390, IMG submission 130085) | Marine viral communities from the oligotrophic San Pedro Time Series (SPOT) site, San Pedro Channel, CA, USA - 13 SPOT_SRF_2010-07-21 | ecosystem: Environmental > Aquatic > Marine > Strait...
TTCCTCCTATTGTATATAAGAATTTACAATCTTTTACATTATAAAAAGTATGGTTAATACTAACGCTTATAATTTGTATGGCTGTCACATTACGCAATCCTTCTAATTGTGAATTGAAATTAACACGAATTGAACTTGTTTCGTTACCTGAGTCATATTTTGCATCACTTGCACATACTTTTACTAATCCACTTTTATATTTATTTGTTAAAATTTCTGTCATTTTTGCGTAAAATAGATTTATTTTATATATAATATATACATTATAAAATAATAAAAATAATACAATGCAAAAAAGCACAGAAAGCAAATTAAGAAGTTTATCTGTACAACAAAAGAAACAGCCAGATAGTAAATCGCCTGTAAATTCTTTATTGAATTTAAACTCTTTAATTTACAAAGTACCTATGCAAAACTCTTTGGTAGTTGCAAGAAATGTACAAACTTTTTCTTCAAATAGTACTGAATACAATCAAAATAGCCCCTCAATGGACTTTGTTTTACAGACTGGTGATCAGCTTTTGGACGGTAGAGCAAGTACGCTATCGTTTACTTTACAGGTCACTGCGGCAAATGCTTCAAATTATCATTGGGGGATCGGTAGCGTACTCAATATGTTCGATACAGTTTTAGTAATCGCACGAAATGGGGGATCAGAATTAGACCGTCTTGAAAATCCTTCTGTTTTTAAGTCACAAGAGCACAAGGTGCATAAATCTAAAAGATGGCGTGAAAGTGTTGGTCTTCAAGCAGGTTATGGTATGGCAGCACGTGCTCATAATGCGGCTGCTATCACTTTTCATGTAAATTTAAGTGATATTTCCGAACTTTTTAATTCTCCGCAATTAATACCGAGCCAGTGCGCGCAGGGTTTACGTTTACGCTTTATATTTGCACCAACTGCGTCTATGTTTAAATGGGACGTTGCACCCGGAGCAGTTACATGGACAATTACAAGTCCAAAATTGAATCTTACTTGTTGTACTGTATCCGATGCAGCAAAAAGAGCAATTGAGCTAAATTGTGTTTCAAATGGTTTAGAAATTCCTATTATTTCACATCATCGTGAGAATGTAGGATTTACAACCGTACAAAGTCAAGTAATCTCAAAAGCTGTAGCAAGAGCCACAAAAGTAACAAGTATTTACAGAACAACAGCCGATATTGCCAGTCCAACAGCAGACAGTGTTAGAGGCCTTGCATTAACTGGTGTTTTAAATGAATACAGTGTGCGTTGTGGAGCTCAATATTTTCCACAGCAGCCGATTCTTGGTGTTGCTGATAATTACGCAATGAGATTACAAGCAGAAGATAAACGTGACGGTGATACCGCCCTTACTTCTACGGATTTCGATACTAATGGATACAGTGCATTGTCTCGTTCTCTGGAAACTTCACATTTAATTAAATTTAGTGGTATTTCTGTAAATAATTCTAAATCTGTTTCTGTGAATTGTAAACAAGTCAATGGTGGGGCAACACCAAGACAAGCCGATACATATCTTTCATACATGTCTGTTATTCGTGTGTATCCAAATAATATTGTTGTTGATAATTAAAGTGTTTTTAATAAAAAAAATATCATAAAATACAGTATTAAATATAATTGCATATATAACCTTTAACATATTATAATATAAAATAATAAAGTTTATATTATAATGTTTTTTAATAAAAGTTTTTTATTTATTGTAATTATATGTTTTTTTAACTAATTTTTTTTTTATTTTATTTATTTTTTTAAAATATCTTTTTTTAATAATTTTTAAATAATTCTTTTTCATATAATAGTTAAAAAATATAATTATGAGACAACTGTTGTGTTTCCATTTACTGGTTTTATTGTCATAACACAATCTGGATATATACCTCCTGTGTAGATACCAAGGGCATCAGTTGAATTTTTTTTAAATACTGGTACGATTGTATACGTTGTACCAATAGTTAAATTTTCAATTAAAAAAGAAACAGAAACAACCAAATCATCATTTTCATCAAATTTTGCGAATAACCGATCAGAACTTAAAAATTGACTATTATTGCTTTTATTTCTAATATTTCCATAGAAAGCAGCAAGTGAACCAGTGCTGGCATCATTTAGAAAAACATTTATATTTATCAAATAAGATGTTGCTAATGCTTCAAAAGATGTATTTAATTCTGTTAATTCTTTCAATTGATTTGTTAAAATTAATGTAGTTGTTTTTTTAACTATTATTGTTTTTTGTGCTCCATTCAATATTTCCCAACCATTTCCATTGTACATTACCAAACATTTTATTGAATTACACCATACAACAGCAGAAGAAGAAACTGCAGAATTTAACGCAATCAAATCTGTTACATTTGCCACACTCTTAGAATGATAAGGTATTTCAAAATCAAAACTTTTTTCATCAAGATTTACTAAATTTGTAGTAGATTTATTTATATTTAACAGTGTTCCAATATCTATTTCACTTTCATTATGTAATTCACCATCTACCCAGCTGTCCAGCATTTTCATACGAAATGTATTTAATCCATTAGGATAATAGGGTCTTAATGCAAATGTATAATTTGTTTCACTTCCTTCATGATGATTATTAACAATTGAAAAATTTTGTGAATATAACAAATGAGAAAGAACAACACCGTTTTGATAAACTACGATTTTATTATTTGGTTGTAGTTCTAATTTAATTATGTCATCCTGTGCGAGTGTTGATGCAGTTCCTTGTAATATTGTAAATCCTGAATTTTGATTGAGAACAGGAAAAGAATGCAATGATGATCTTAAATCAACATGTACACACAAAAAATCAATGGTGAACCCTGTAGGCACACTGGTTAATTTAAATTCACTAAAAATTGAATTAGTATTACCTACACTTTTAAATGTTTGTGTAGGGAAAACAAGATGATTGTCTGGATTTGTTCCAGATAAAAGTGTATTATTTTGAGAAAATAAATAATATTGATACGGATTTTCTTGTGACCAAGGTGTATCTTCGGTCATAATTATACTTCTACAATGTAAACTACCATTATTTATAATAAAAGATCCATCTTCTGTAAATATGTGTTGTACATCATCGTCATGTTTTATTTCTATATCGTTTTGCTCTATGTCTTCGTCAATCTCAATTTCGCTATGTTTTACATCTAACGAATCGGCTTTTAAATTTCCAGTAACTACAACGTTTCCAGTATGATAATTATCTCTTGTAAATCCTAAAACATTCATTTTTATTTATATATATAATATGATAAATATATTTATTTAAAATAAAGAGTATTATATCTGTTTTTTGTATACATTCTATTATAATGGTTTGCGTACTCATCTGTCCATTGATTAAATTCTGGTGTTTTATCTTTTATATTTATATCTACTCTGTTTATGTCTTCGTCGCATTTAATAGTTGCAGGTATGTCACCTCCTTGTGTTCTTATTGGTTCTACTTTATCAAATATTTTTCTATTAAACGGAAATTGTGGCGTTTGGTCAATTTGGTTTTTTAAAGGTGCGTCCATGTAATTTGTATGATGGTATTTCATCGGTTCAGGATATTTTTTCATTTTATTACAATAAGTATCGTATTTTTTAGATCCATATAAATGACCTAATCCAGAATTTATATATTCATCATAAGAAATACCTTCATTTATACGTGAATTATTAAGTAGTTCATATGACGGTGAATAATCACGTGGAAGTGTATACAATGGATAATTTTTATTTATAAAAGGATAATTGTATTTTTCACCTTTTCCAAAAGTAACATGGGCGTCTCTTTTACTTATAAATCTTTTATTTTTATAAAAAGGTGCATTAGGGTCAATATTAAACCTTAAGCAATAATCTCTTTCAGCCATTTTATCAACCATATTTAAACCTTTTGAAGTTCTTTCAGTTCTTTCACCAAAACCATTATGTTTATTGAATATTAATTCATCATTATAATCTTCTACTTCTTTGTGTTCTTGTGAAGCATAAAATTTAAGTTCTTGTAATTGCTTATATCTTTTTAAAAATGAAGGTCTAAGCCAGTGAACAGATTCTGGGTCATCTGCTAAAGCTTCATTATTTAAAAATATTCTTTTTTCTCTTTCTCTTTGATTAAACACGTTTTCCATAGCTGGATCCGCTTGTATTTCTTCTTGTGGTTGTGGTTGTGATGATGATGGTAATACCCGTGGGCGTGGCCTTCTTGGTCTAAATCCACTGGTTGGATCATCGTCCACATTTTCTTCGCTATCACTTGCGTCACCTTTTGGCATTGTATATGGATTGAACATATCACCTCTTTTTAGACTTGTATGAATAAAAGGATCCCTTCTTCCTTGTTCTCTTCCCCTTCTTCTTTGTTCTCTTTCTCTGGCTCTGGCTGCTTCTACTGGGTCATATTCAGTATCTAAAACACTTGATTCATCTATATCAGTATCTGGATCTCTTCGTCCTCTAAAATCTGGGTCACTGCTATCTTCATCTAATTCATAAACTCCAGTTTTTATTGTTTCAGTTTTTATAAAATCTTTATCTGGATCTCTAAATTTAATTTTTTTAGTCAAATCTTTCATATTCATATTTTTTAATTTTCCTTTATCAGCCATAAAAAAAACTTGGTCTCGCATTGCTTTTAAATTATCTTCAACGTGCTTTGGTCTCATTTCGTTTTCTCTGTATTGTTCAGTTGTTAAGAAATTGATACCACTGGATTTTTTCCAAGAAAAAGCCCTTTTAACAGTATTAATATTTGCTATCATTGTATCGTATTTTCCTCCAAAATTACGCATAGAAATATTTCGTAGCAATCTATCTACTCTTTTGATATATTTTTCATCTGCTTCTTGTTCTTCTTGTGCATTTTTTACGAGACTAAAATCAATATCATGTGTCATACTTAAAGCATCTAAAGGTGAATGAGGATCTACATTTTCACGAATTTTTTTAAATAATTTAGTATATGGCCCCGTAAATTGGTGGTTTTTTATTGTGCCCATTTTTCTAAAAAATTGTGTAAAATAACTGTCATCTTCTGGCTCATTTGCTGGTAAATTATCACGTAAATCACCTGTAAGAAAAGTTTCGTCATGTTCATCTAATAAATTTTTAACAATATCATCTATATTTTGATTTGGATCCATTATTAATTCTCTTGTATTTCGTTCTATATTTAATCGTTTTCGTTGTTGAATTTCGTTAAAAATTGTTTGGTAATTTCTTAATTTATCCGATGTTGGATTTATTGTTGCATATATAAAACCTTTATTTCTTTCTTTTGATGGCATAGCATTATAAAATTTATTTAATTCGTGTAATAAAGTGTCTGTTTCTTCGTCAACTTCTTCCGCAGTTAATGTAGAAACTTCTGGATCGGTTAATAATCCATAAGCAATAATACGATTATTAAGCTGTATTAATGCTGCGTTAAAATCTGTTTCAGGCTCGTCTTTTCCTTTATGTGGATCCATTTTTTTTATAATATATGTATATTATTACAATATATAATAATTTAATTATATAAGCTTTTCTTCTAAATTTTTCCTGAATCTACCGTCTTCAATTGCACGATTGATATCACAGAAAAAAAAAGAATATTTTTCTTTTGTAGCATAATTTATTAATTGTACAAATTCCTTTTTACTTTTACCAGGTAATTGATAATCCTCTGTAATTTTGTCAATTTCTTTATTGGATCCTAAAAAATATATTAGACAAGACACAGAAAGGCGACAAGGTTTTATCAGTGAATGATAGCTCTGGCTGAGTGCCATAATTGACGTATTAAATTTACGTGATGCTATGAATGGCTGCAACAGCGAACGAACGAATTTATTGGAAGATATGAAATCGTCCAGAATAATTAAACATTTCTTAGATTTTAAAAGACCGTTTTCTTTTATATCGTCTTCTTGTATTTTTAAAATAAGTTTTAAGGCTTCAATACCATCTTCTTGAATACCGAAGAAATGAAAAGGATCTAATTCTAATACTTTATAAATTGGGTCTAGATCAATTTTTGTTGCTGAAAATACATATATTTTATCAAAATATGAAGAGCCGTCTTTATTAATATAAAAACGTTTTAAAAGATTAAGGCACAGGGTGCTCTTGCCACAACCAGATCCGCCGACCAGATAGTAACGTGCGGGATGTTCAGGTAATATACCGATTTGTGCTCCTTCACATTGCGGTACCTTTGTTTCTTCTGTTTTTATATCTACTATTTTAAACATAATTTTTTTATTTTCCTTATATTATACATAATAAAATAATCATGTCAAGCTCACAGCAACAACTTGCGGCGTATCACGGAAATGTAAAAACACAGGAAGAATTGGATAAATTAATTGATGATTTAGGTGGTGAAGAAGCATATGCACAACAAGTAGCAGCAAATGTAGAAAGTTATAAAAATATAAAAAGAGAAATAAGTGAAGAAAACAAAGAAGCTTTACAAAATGAAAAATATTTTGTAAGAACAAGCAGTCGTCTTGTTGATAGTTTATTCAATCGTAGAAAAATGCCGCTGGATTTAAATCTTCTTGACGAAAGTGAAGACGATGTTTTGGCTGTTGCATTAGGGAGATCGAATTACAAAAAACATTTACAACGTTTTAATGTCAGCTTTGAATAAAATAATATATACATTAATAATATAATAAAAATGGATTTAAAAATAGATATTGAAGATTTTGATTATAAAGTAAAAGAAGCACCAGAAGCACCAGAGGAAACAGAACGATTATTATTATCTTCTGATCAATATGATAAAACAATGATATTATTAATAGAAAGCAATTTAAGCGGTAAAACACAACGAAGACTGAATGCATACAATAGCACATACATAATACAGCCAGATGATAACTCAAGATTTATTGAAAAATTACCATCTGTAGATATTTATATCGTGGATATAAGAACATGTATAAATTGGTATATGACAAATTTAAAACGTTTTACAGATGATAAATATGTAAAAATTTATTATAAAAAATTAGGAATGGTGCGAGATGTAAATATCCCTAAATTAAAATTAGATTATATACGTTCATATATATTAAAAGAAAACGCGATAAGTAAAGAAGATATATTTGATAAATTAACATCTAATACATTTGAAGACGTAGAAGGTTGTTGCCTTATTTTTGCTAAATGTTTATGCAGTAATATTACATGTGCAAATTGTATTGGATATACTACCAGATGCTGTTGGTCTTTTTTTTAATCACTAATTTTTTTGGTATTCCTTTTTCAGTTGCTGTAATATTCTTTTTTTCTGCCTACGAGTGCTATATTTATGAGATGATAACAAACCAGACAAACTTGATTTAACTTTTAATGTATTATTTTCATCTACGATGGTTATAACATCTTCAGTTTTTTTACTCGTTATTTCTCTTTTAAGTTCAGGTTTTTGTAATAATGTTTTTTCTTTTAATTCGTGTTTTAATTCTTTTACTTCTTCTTTTAATTTTTTAATTTCAATGTTAAAAGAAGAATTTAATTTTTTAAGTTTTTCTTTTTTTTCCTTTTCTTTTACATGTATAGATTTTAAACGATTATATTTATTTTGTAATGAATGTAATATTTCGTTTAATTCTGTAAAATCTACATCGGTATTTTCTTCTTCTTCTTCTTCACTTGTTTCTAATAATAAATTTTTAGATTCTTTTTCTGTTATATCTTGTTTTAAAATTTCATGTAAATTTTTTGTTTTTAATTGTGGAAAATTAGGAATTACAAAATTAGCAATTTTTAATAAATCTTTTAAAAGTTTTTTATATTTTTCGTTATTATATACAATAACTACCTGAGGCTTAATTAATTGTTTAATATGATTAAGTAAATATTTAAATACATTATTATTGATTGAACCAGTAATGGAAGGAATTAAACTAAACCATAAAAGCTCAGCATTTCCAAGGCTTGAAATATCTTTATATTTGTGATTATTATCGTTATATTCTATCAGTGAATATTGTTTTCTTATTGTTAGTCGTTCAGTAGTAGATAATTTTTTAAGACTAATTATAATCAACATTTTATTAGTATTTTTTTTTGTATATATATTATATTATATAAAAATATGGATATGAATTTAGTGAAAAAATGCTCTACATGTAGAAAAGATTTCGTATCTCGTTATAAAGCAAAAGGAGATTTATATCGTTGTTGTTCCATATGTATATTGCACCGATCTAAATGTAAACAAGAGGCAAAAGTAAAAATATGTAAAGGTATCTGGCGGTTTTGTTTTACAGGTGATAAATTACGCCGTGAATATGATTCATTTGGTAATGAAATTATATAATTTAATTTATTGTTTTAATAACTTTTTTTAATTTATATACTCTATTGTCTATTAAATTATAATGATAATGATTTAAAAATAAACCATTATGTGGCATATTTACAGCATTATTAAAGAAATACAATATATCGCGGAATTGTGTCCAAATATCAATTAAATTATTTTTAATACATTTACATAAATGTTGATGTTTTCTTTTTTTTTTTTCTAATTTACAATCACAATCAATTTGTCTATGTATAGTTTCATAATCAATATTTAAAAACAATAATGGTGTATCTCTATATGTTTTATTTTCAAAAAATGTAGTTAAATTGTATTCTTTTACTATATCACAATGTTGCCTAATACAGGTTATAATATGCCTTAATTGAATTCGTAATTCATTCAATTTTATACTTCTTCTACATTTTTGTATATAATTAGTATATATATAATATTCGTTATATTCAATTGTTCTATATATTTTTTCTAATTTCTCACCAATATAATGAAATGTTTTTTTATCAGTATAATCAAATATCAAATAATCTTTTAAAATAATTGTCCATATTTCAGGCAATAATTTTAAAATAATATCATCAGGAATATTTAAATAATAAAGCTGCATTTTTTTAGGTACTTGATTTATTCTGTTACGTGCACAGCAAGCGTTCATCGTGGAATTATACGACATCGTATTATAAATATATATATATAATTCTTTTTATGTATTATATTTATTCAAAAAAGGCAAAAAAGGTAAAAAAGGCAAAAAAAGGCAAAAAGCACTTTTCCAGAGACATGTAAATAATCGTTTTTATGTATTTATAAATGATTTATAATAAAATTTAATTGTAAATACATAAAATAGATAATTTTAGAGAATTATAATCGTGTACCAAAATGACAATCGTGTACCAAAATGACCCTAAAATAAAAGGTTCTATGGTTTCCTTTTTTACAGGAAAAAAGAGAGGCCTATGTCAAAAGATATGGGGGGTATTTTGGTACACGATCGTCATTTTGGTACACGATTATATTTCTCTATGGGTATTTTGGTACATAAAATAATAGATATATTATATCTTGAAATAAACAAATATAAATAAAATTTATTATAATTCCTTTGTAAATACATAAAAACGATTATTTACATGTATCTGGAAAAGTGCTTTTTTGCCTTTTTATTTTGCTTTTTTGCTTTTTTGCCTTTTTTGCTTTTTTAATCAAAACCATACAATATATCTTCTTCTTCATCTTCAATAAATTTACAATTAATATATACACTTTTAAAGTTATAATTTTTTTTTTTGTATCTTTCATTGAATAATCCGGGTAAATATTTATTAATTCTATCTTTAAAAATTCTTCTTTTTATCTTACATTTTTTGTCTTCACGTTCTGCATACCATCGCTTATAAGAGGCTATCATATCTTTTAATTTTATAAACTGTAATTTGTTGTCTTTTCTTTTATCTTTGGGTATAATTTCAATATTTTCATTTACAAACAATTTTGTTAAATTATTATCATCTAAAAATTCATTTTGTTTATTTTTCATACTTTGGGGCATTTTATAATTATGATTATATGATTTGTACTCTTCACATGAAGCTTTCCATCTTTTCAATAAGATAAACATAAAAGAACCCTTTAATTTATCAATATTTTCTATATCTTTTAATGTATCGTCTCGCAATCTGTGAGCGTCTAATTTCATATCTTCAGCACATACAAATTGATTTTCAAACTGTACAAATCTTAATCTTCTTGGAATACTATCATCTGTTATATTTTCTAAACTAAAATTAGTATTACATTGTATAATTGGGGTAAAATGTGGATAAAACTCTTTAGAATTAGCATATAAATTTCTTGCTGTTATCTTTGCCCCTCCTGTGATTTTTTTAATCATTCCAGAGTTTAATTTAGAACCATTTTCTGGCTCTTCAAACATAGCTATCCTTACACCTTGTAAACGCGCAAGTTCTGGCGATGCACTATTAGCACTGGTGCTTTTTTGTGTTAATAATGCTACATTACACTCTGCATAATAATCTCCAAATATTGCCTGTAATAATACAGCAATCACACCCTTTCCATTAGCCCCTAACCCTTGCCAGACTTGAAATATTTCTTTCTGGTTTTTACCATATAATAAATCTGTTAATAAATTTAAAAAATATTCTCTTTTTTCTTCATCTTCAAAAATATCAAATAATATTTTATTAACTTTTTTTAAATTTTTGTCACTTATTTGTTCTTTTGTAACTCCACAAGTTTTGCTGCAATAATCATAAGCCTCTGTTTTTCTCCATATACATTTTTTTAAATTATATACATATTCACCAAAGCATAATAAATGATTTTTTTCGTCTAATTTATTTATAAAATCATCATCTTTAAAGTGATGAATACAATGATTCAATAACTGGTTACAATATCCACCATTTTTTAAATGTTTTAATATTATTTTTATATCTTTACTACAATTATATATACTTTCGTGCTGGTTATATTCTATTTCATTCTCAAAAATATTTTTGTATTGTGGATAATCCATATCTCCAGTCGCTTCGGAATACTTTTCAAATACATCACATACAAATGTATAAAACTTTGCAACATCAATATTTAAAAATCTTTTTAATTTACTTAATCCTTTTGTTTCTTTCCAAATTCCATTCTGGAAATAATACCATGTAGCGTATTTGCTTGTTTCATCAGCACATACAAGAGTATCGTGAAACAAAGAATAAAATACATGTGCTACGTCTTCGTGGTCGTGTGTATGATTATTATATACAAAATCAATCAATTTATAATCATAATCACAACCAGAAATATCTATTTTTTTATGTTTAATATTTTGTTTAATTCCTAATAAATTGTAAAAATTTCTAAATCTTTTTTTATTTTGTTTCTTTTGCCCACAATTATGACACGATGCAGTTATTTTATCTTTATTTATAATTAATCTGCTATCATTACAATCGCGTGAATTGTCCACCAGACAAAAATCGCTGTTTTTTGTTATATGTATATCTTTGTTTTTTGTTGTTCTTGTTCTCCAATTGCATTGTGTATCATAAACTTTATTTAAATAGTTTGTTATTTTTTTATCAAGTTGTGTTTTATATTCTTTTTTCTTTTTTCTTTCATTCATTGTTTGCTGTATTTTAATATTACGCATTTCATTCACAATTCTTATTCTTTCGTCAACAATAGGCCTTATATTGTCGTTGTTTGCTCTTCTTTTTTTCAATTCCTTGTCAAGTAAAACAATGCTATCAGTTGATAAATCCATATTAAAAAACATCATTGTTTATAATAAATTAGATTATAAAATAATTATTGATTTTATAATCTAATATATTTTAATTCTTTATATAGTATATATATATAATTCTTTTGTATTATTTACATATTCTTTAATAATGTTGTTGCGTGTAATGCTTGGAATTTTTCAATATTTTTTTTAATTTGTTCAATTTTCACTGGGTCATTGGTCTTTTGTAAATGTGTTTTATATTTTTTAATTTGAAACACGTACTTACGTCTTTTTTTTAATCTTTCATAGTTTTCAGGTTTTTTATTATATTTATTTATCCATTCTCTTGCGTATTTTGTATATTTTTCGTGATGTTTTTTTCTATATTCAGCAGATGCTTTAATTTTACAAGATTTACATTTACTTGTTTTTAATTTTCCATTAGTTACATAAAAATATTTTTTTGTTAATGGAAAAAATACTTTACATACTTTACAATCTGCTTTTTTAATATCTGTCATATTTCTCTATATATAGGTATATTATATATTTCTTTATATAGTTAAGACCATAGAATAATATCGGAGAATCGGCTGGGTGTAGGTTTACCGTCTTTTGTCTTTGGCTCCTTTGCATGTCTTTTAAGATATGCAGTTCTAACACGATTAGCAATATTTTTATTGTGAGTTTGTAATAAACTTGAATAATCTCTATATCCTAAAGCACCGATATCTGCAACTTTATTACCATCTTTATCATACACACTAATCTTTTTATTTTTTACTTCACTTGGTTTTATAGTATAACCCATTTGTTTCGCTTTGGTTCTTTGTCTTTCTTTTATTCTATAAGAAGAATTTGTTTTTTTTTGCTCTCGTCTTCGTTCTGGTTTTTGTGCTATTTTATGGAATGATTTTTTTTTACTTGTTAAATCGTAAAGTTTTTTCCTATTTCTTTCACTTACCACACCTGACCCTATTTTGTCAAAATCACCCTCTAATAGTGGATTTTTAAAAATATAATTGTCCATGTAAGAACCAATATAATTAGAAATTTTTTCTATTCCTTCTAATAATACCCTTGCTCCATATTTATCTACTACTTTATCATTGTATTTTTTAGTAAAACTCAATAAAAGATTACCATAAATAGGTTTATTTTGTCTTGTATGTTTTTGCATAAATGTTTCAATTGTATCATGTGTTTTTCTGTCGTATTGGTATAAAATAATCCCTATATTGTTACTGTTCCATTCGTTAATTACAGTATCATCATTAGATAATTCTTTTTTTCGCTCTCGTCTTGGTGCGGGTTTTTTAACTTCTTCTGGTTTTTTAACTTCTACTGGTTTTTTAACTTCTTGTTGTTTTTGTGTCTTGTTATGATGTCGTCTCAAGTAAGCGTCAAATGGTTCTTTTAATAAAGATGTAAAATATTTACAGAATTTCTCTTTATCTCTTACATACTTAGCAATTGACATTTCCCATAATTTTAAGAATTGCTGGCGAGGTAATTTTTCAATTAAAGAAGATAAAAATGCGTAAGGTTCCGAATTTCTAAATTTATTTTTATCATTTACAAATGCTAACATTTGACACCCTCTTCTTAACCCATTAGGCATATATAAAAATTTCCCTATTATACGTTCCACTTTTGTCATTTCCCATTCAGGAACATTTTCGTACCATTTTCTTTTAACTTCTTCTGGTTTTTTAACTTCTTCTGGTTTTTTAACTTCTTCTGGTTTTTTAACTTCTTCTGGTTTTTGTGATTTGTTTGCTTTTTCTTCTTTTGCTGTTTTTTTTAGAGCTGTTACATATGATACAAGTTGCCTCAACTTTTTTTTATCCTTTATTTTTTTAGCTTCATTTTTAAAATTTTTATTTATTTTTTTAAGTCCTTCTTTATCAAGCACCTTACCCCCAGAATAATGTAAATATATTTTTTGTGTAATTCTATACATTGCTTTAGACATTTTTATATTTTTCTTTTCTTCTGGTTTTTTAACTTCTTCTGGTTTTTTAACTTCTTCTTGTTTTTTAGATTTTTGTTGTTTTTTAGATTTTTTTTGTTTTGCTGCTGTCTTTATTTTAGTTATAAAAGAGACTACATGTCGTAATATTTTTTTATCCTTTATTTTTCTCAATTCTTCTTTTAAATTTTTATTTATAATTACAAGCCCTTGTTTGTTTAATACATTACGACCAGAATAATGTAAATATATTTTTTGTATTATTTTGCGTAATGGTTTAGACATTTTTACATGTTTTTTTTCTTCTGGTTTTTTAACTTCTTCTGGTTTTTTAACTTCTTCTTGTTTTTGTGGTTCTTCTTCTTCTTCTTCTTCTTCCTCTGTTTCTTCTTCCGATTCTTCTTGTTTTCTTAAGCTATTTATATATCCGTATATTTTATTTCTTTGTGTTCTATCTTTTATTTTTTGTACTTCTATTTTTATAGTGTTTAAATATGTATTTAATTCTGGCATTCTTGCCTTTCCATCATAGTGTTTTTTAAGACGCTTTAAAAGACTATTCAAGCGTGGTGATACCTTTACACCTTGAACAATATCTTTTTTTTCTGGTGTTTTCCCTTCTTTTTTTTCTTTATTTTTTCTTTTTTGTATCTTTAAATAATTTAATATTTGTATTCGTTGTTTTAATAATTCTGTTCCTTCGTTGCTTAATTTATCATGTTTTGCCTGACTATAAGCCGGTAAGTTTGGATTCATATTCATTATTTTGTCATCAATTATTTTATATTGTCTCATTAATTCGTCTGCGTGTTCTTGTGTCTTGTGTGCCTTGATAACTTTAACACCTCTGGGCTTATATTCTTTTTTCTTTTCTGGTTGTTTCTTCTCTGGTTGTTTCTTCTCTGGTTGTTTCTTCTCTGGTTTTGGTGGGGTTGATAATAATTTTCTACAGTGTGCACGTTGTTCTGCATCTGTCATATTAGTTTTTTTATTTTTTTTACTAAATCTAAAATTTCTTTTTGCTGCATTAGATGCTTTTATAGATACAACACGACCACGATTATTTAATTTTAAGTCTTTTTTATATAATCTCCCTGCGGTTCGTTCGGCTTTTCCTTGCCATACTTCGTCTTTACTACCTACTTTTTTAAAAAGTCCAGTGCGTGCAACTACAACCATTTACAGCCGTATACGTTATATATATATTAAAAGAATATAATAATTTAAAAATAATACATAAAGAGAATTATATATATATACCATAAAAGAATTAAAATATATATTTACAATGAATTTTTTTAATATGAAATGTAAGAAATGTTCACGTTGTAATATATGGCAAGATGTAAATAATTTTAAAAAAAAAGATAAATATTTAAAATCGTGTTTATCATGTAGAAATAAAAGAAATAAAAAAAATAAAAAAATTAATATTCCTTATCATATTTTAAAAGTCCATGTTGAAAAAAGAAATATTATTGTAAATAGTATAAAGAATTATTTTAAAAAAATAATGAGTAATAATAATTTAATACGATTTATTGGATATTGGGCTAAAAAAAGAAATTTAAACTATTTATCAAATACAAAAGGTAAAGAAAGATTTAAAAACCAGTTAGAGCAAAAAACAAATATTATTGGATTAACTGCTTTATCTGTTTTTAAAAAATCCATCATAAACGAAATTAAAACATTATCAAAAAAAGATATAAAAATATTGTGTTCTTATAACAGAGTACAGAAAATATTATATAAACTTGTTGATATTAACACAGCATCATTAATAACAATAAGGGGTTATTGTTCGGAAATTAATGCAGAAATATGTAATAATTTAAATGAACATAATAGAAAAAAATTAAGAAAAAATAAATTACAGATTACAATTAAGTATAAAGATACTGTAAAAATAAATGAAGAACAGAATAATAAAGTAAAAGTAAAAAACAATAATATTATGAAAATCAATTATAGAACAATATTAAAATTAACAGATTTTTTAAAAAATTCTATACACTGGAATGATAAACTAATATTATTTAGTTTATGTACAGGTGTTCGTTTTGTGGAGATTTTAGACAAAAATACATCTATATTTACAGAGTGTAAAAAAGAGAACCATATGATACAGGAAGGTGTTGCAAAGGCTAAAAATACAAAAAAAAAAGAACATGTAAAGCCTGTATTATTTGTAACAGTAAAAGAAATATTAAAATTAAATACAGATATTAGAAATGAGATAAAAGATATAAAATTAAATAAAAAACAATTAACAGCAAGATATAGCAAAAAGACAAACAATAGATTAAAAGAACTTTTCAATCAATTTTCTTTTAATTTACCACCAGAAGAAATACATTTTCATATTTTGAGACGATTATACGCAAATTATGCCTTTGAGATATACAAAAAAAAAACAAATATGTCGTACCCTATATATATCCAGTCTTGTCTTGGACATTCAAGCGGTGGGGCTTTGTTGTCATATTCTAATATTAGAATATCATTTGATAATGAAGAAGATACAGAAGAAAAAGAAAATACAGATGAAGATATAAAAGAAAATTATAGAAATATAAAGACAAGAGGAGCAAAAGCAAAAATTATACGATTACAATTATTAAATAAATTGATAAAACAATTAAAAAAAGAAGATATCAGTGTAAATTATAGGATATTAAAATCATATGGATATGGATCGCGTATTATAACAAGTGTATTAAAAAAAGAATAAATATATTATATAATGGCTTCTTTTCACACGAAAACATTTATAAAACACGATGATTATATGACACCGAAATATGCTTTTCAAAATATAAAAAAATACATACCAAAAAATAAAATATTATGGGATCCATTTTATGGTGACGGCAAAAGTGGTCAATATTTACAAGAATTAGGGTATAAAGTTATACATGAACCTATTGATTTTTTTAAAAACAATAAAGGAGATATAATTATATCAAATCCTCCATTTTCTAAAGTTCCAGAAATATTATATAGACTTGTCCACGAAATAAAAAAACCTTTTATATTAATAATGCCAAGCAGTAAAATAAATACACAGTATTTTAGAAGATGTTTCCAAGATGTAGAAAAACCGCAAATTATTATACCAAGGAGAAGAATACATTTTAAAAAAAAGATAAATGGACAAGTGCCAAAAAACTGGAGAAATGCTTGTAATTTCGATACTTTTTATTACTGCTGGAAGATAGGACTAAAAGACGATATTACATGGTTAAATGATAATGAATGTGTTGAAATAAAAAACAATAAAATATAAAAAACAATAAAATTTTATATAAAGAAAAATCTATATATATATATAATATAATACTATAAATATGTCCGATAAAAAAACTAAAAAATGTTCTAAATGTGGAATTGTAAAAGAATTAAATTTAGAAAATTTTTATAAACGATGGAGGAAAAAGAAAGACGGCACACGGTCTTTTATGGCACAATGCAAAAAAGGCAAATGTTCTGGAAAAGATAAATATGTAAAAAAATATTATGAAACAGAAAAAGGAAGAATAACACGTAAAAATGGAAATGATAAATACCTTAGAGAACATGGAGCAAAAA
>Ga0181390_1000546_pt1 | contig 17030 bp, 19 predicted proteins | sample 13SPOviralmetaG_FD_130085 | JGI IMG/M metagenome (GOLD analysis project Ga0181390, IMG submission 130085) | Marine viral communities from the oligotrophic San Pedro Time Series (SPOT) site, San Pedro Channel, CA, USA - 13 SPOT_SRF_2010-07-21 | ecosystem: Environmental > Aquatic > Marine > Strait...
TTAATTTGAAAACATTATACAAAAACTTATCAACTAAAAAACAACCACAACAATGACTATCACCAATGACTATCAAGTATTTCTCAATGGGTGTATCAAAAACAATGCAGTGGATTACAAAGTATTGTATGAAAATAAATGTAAAGAAAATGAAAATGTTGTTAATGATGCTAAAACATTGATTCAAAAACTACAAGAACAAGTAAAAGAATATTCAGAAAGCTGGCAAAGTATGCTTGAAGTAAATTATGAAAAAACAAAAACAATTAAACTTCTTAAAAATGAACTGAAAGACAATGAAATTGATTTACAAAAGTTTGATGAATTGGTAAAGTTTAAAGAAGATGCAGAAGAAAATTGTTCTAGTTATGCTGTGATTGAAAAACTAAATCAAGAATTCAAAACACTAGAAGAAGAATATGAAACATTCAAAAGTAGAAATGAAGAGATTGGAAATCGTGCACAAAATTTCTATAATATCATTCAAACATTGATTATCTCATTGGTTAACATGAATTCTGAATATTGTCCAGGTGATGATATTTCTATTGGAGATAACTGGAACTATCAAGTCACCGAAGAAGAAAGAAATGGTATTGAAGAAATTCTAGATGATATGAATAGAGATGATTGGAATGGTGATGATAATCACGCACAATTGAGAATTAATTTAGAAAATGAAATTGTATTTGAATACAATGATTCAGAAGAAGAAGATGAATAGGTGATATAACTGTCACAATATAAGTGTTAAATAAATGTATGTTGAGTATATGTAATCTGTATATAATCTATAAAAGATAATTATTTTATAATTATTTTTTTTTATTTTGTTGTAATATCTCTTCTGATAAATTTAAATCTACTTCTCTGTTTTTTATTATTTTATATATAACTGCTGTGTCTGGATCACACCTTGCTAATTTATTATCTGGATCTGTGATCTGTGTTCTTATACTTGTTACTACTTTAGAATTTGTTACTCTAAATGTATTTATATTATCTGAACTAAAATAAAAATCACCTCCTGAATATTGTTTATCACAAATATGCATTATAGGTAATCTTTGGCCATTATTTCCTAATGATGTTACAGAATCTATTAAATCAGATCTTATAGCATAATATGCTCCAGTTTTCATTTTTTTAGGTAAATTAACTGCTGGAATAACTATAGAATCAACAGGTTGAGTTATTGCTGGATTTATTGTTATTTTTTCATATAAATTCTCTAATCCTGAACCACTTGTTGGAGCTAATGGGGTTGGACCAATAACAAGATAACTAAAACATTGTTGTGTTGTTGACATTGGTGCTCCAAATGAATTTACTACAAATGATTGTGTATCTTTATTTACTATATTTGCATTGGTTACAATAAATGGTAATTTCTTTTTATTATCTTCAATTACTCTTGTATTAAAATTAAAATTATCTTGATCTTCATGAAATTGCTCATAAGTAAATCCTAATGTTCCCCAAATAGATCTATCCCAGGTTGTTTCATCAAAACCTAAATCACTTATTATTATTCCAGTTTTACTATCAAATACAGTAAACCCTGCAATATGTGGATTCATTGTAGAAAATGTCTGAACACCTGCAGAAGCATTTGCTATCCATGTTCCTTGTGGTCCACCCCATGATGCAGAATATCCCATTACTGCTTGACCCAATGCACCTGTATATGTTTTATTATTCTGATAAGGCATTAAACTTGGTGAATGTTCCCATCCAGTATCCCTTGGATTTATTTTATATACTTCTTTAAAAAAATCATTATTTATACCTGGAATTTTATCTCCAGTTGCTCCTGATAGTAAATTAGATTGACCTGCTGTAACTGCACAATGTAATCTAGAAAAAGTAAATCTTGATTCCACTGTATCAAAATTAAATAATGGATCATTAGCTCCCATATATCTATTTCTTATTGCTGGTGAAATATTATATGCTCCATCAACATTATTCTCAAAAGTCATTGCTAATTGTTTGTAATAATCAAATGCACCACCTCCTTGTGTTGATATACCAGACCATCCTGTCATTATTACATTTCCATAACTATTAAAATGTCTATCCCATCCTAATATCATTCCTCCTTGATCTAGATTGTAATATCTCCACTGAAATGTTGGCCCACCTGTGCCTGTTGCCGCACTTGGATTTGCTGTTAGTGTTCCATAAGTATCAAATAAAGCAAATGTTTTGTTTGGTATTCTAATAACTGATGGAGCAATACTACCTGGTGGAACTTTACCTCCAACAAGTGGAGCAAATGCTGATGTTTGTAAACACCTATGTAAATGAAGTTGTATAAATCCATTTGGCCCTTGTGTTGCAAATCCAAAACATTTATTATTTATATCAAATCCATTATTATATACATCTCGGTTTGATTTATCATATTCAAACCATATTGGTTTTGTAGAATTATCCTGTAATCTTGCTCCTCTATAATTTACATAACCTTCTGGTAGTGGATTTGGTTCAGGTGGTGCTTTTATTTCTGATGTATTATCACATCCAAAAGATGAATCTATTATAGCATTTATCTCGGTTTGTGAAGCATTTGATTCAAACTGTGGCACGTGCATTAAATGTAAAAACCTTACATTATCTCTAGTCATTCCAAATGGTTCTCCCCAATTATTATTTTCCATTAATTCTGGATATCTTCCTTGAACTTCAAATAAATTTTTAAACCATGTTAAATTTTCTCTATTATATTCAACTTCCTGTAATTCTACTATACATTCTTCTAATGTATGAGTTGTTGTTGGTTCAAATTTACCTGAGGTTGGGTTTAGAGGTCCAAAAGCTATTCCTACTGCAGGTCTTATAGGCTTATGTTCTAAATCAGTTCCTGCTTCTTGAGGCATTTCCATCATTATATTTTTATAAAAATCAAATCCTGCATCATATAAATCAGGTCTTTTAATATATATTTTTTCATATTGATTATACCAATCTAATGCTTTCTGTGCTTCTGTATATATTTCTTCACCTTCATCTGTTCCTTCCGGCCAATCCCCTGTGTTATCTGCACTTTTAGTTTGATATGCAGACAATGTTTGATATATTTGGTCTTGTGTTGTTACTGAAAATGGTTTCCATGTTTCAGATTCTAATGTTGTTGATACTCTTTGTGTTGTTGTTGCTGGATTACCTGCTACAGTTACATTTGGTTCTTTTGTTTTTTTTAATTGACTTGTAATAGATGATGCAATATTTGATGGTGTATTAAATCCTGGTGAAACTTTAATATTTTTAGGTTCTACATATCTCTCATATAAATCTGCACTTGGGTTTAATGCATCATATGCTTGCTCCATATCTCCTGTGCCTGTTGTTGGTGCTGGGGGGTGAGCTGCATTGTCATATCTATTACCTGCATGAGTTACTTGATTATTATATGGTTGAGCACTTTTTTGATCTCCATATAATAATAAAGGTTGTTCCCAAAAAAATGGATAATGATATAAATCTTTATTGGTTCTACAATACATTGTAAATCTAGAACAATCATGAATAGCAGTCATACAAGCCCTTGTATCACCATATCTACTTTCTATAAACAATTTCATTGGAACTGGTTCTGCTCCACCACCAAAATATATATTTACATTAGTTACATTGTGATAATCTGCTAAACATACTTGATTTTGTGTTGGCCATATTAATGGTGCTCCCATTCCTATTTCTAAAGTATTTTTCCACAAATCTTCTGATCCAACATCTTGCCCACATATTGGTTGAAATATATAACCATGACCATCTGCTGTTTTGTAATAATTTACTTCTATGTTTGCTTCATTGTCTTTTAATTCTACTGGTGGTAAATCTTCTAAAACCCATCTTTCTTTGTAATGACTTACATCTTTTAAATTTAATGGAATTATTCCTGCTGTTCCTCCTGTTTTATCATTTAAAACCGGATATTCTTTTTTTAATGTCATTTGTCTTGGTGTATACAATATTGGATTGTTTTTGTAATCTAATATTCTTCTTCCTTGTATTTCTATTGTATCAGATCCTGCTCCTATTTCAGATATAAATGCACTTTGGACTTCTACTGTATCACCAACATTTAAATGAACTCCTTCACCTACTACATTTGTAAAATCAGAATTTGGAGCATCTGCATCAGCTGCAACCTCTATTGATTGTTGCCGATTACAATTAATTATAACACTATCAGTATAACTTGTCAATGGTGGAGCTTTGCTCATATTATATAGTATATAGATTATTTTAATTTTAAGATTTGTTTTAAAATATTCACTTGGTCACATTCTATTTTTTGATCTATTTCTCTATGTAAAAATTTATTTTTATCTACTGTATTATTTTTATGACATACACAACACATTAATCTTTTAATATCTAAATTTCTAACATTTGTATCTTGTAATTGAACCATACTTGCTCCTTCACCTTTTGATGTTTTTAAAAACCCACCCATTGATTTAAAATATTTTTTAGTAAACATCATTGTTGCTTCATGTATTTGATATTTATGTTCACAATTTATCATTGCAACTTTAAAATCTTTGTATGGATATATAAATAACATTTGATTTGATCCAACTAATCCTGGACCTTTGATTTGTGATAATTCTGAATATGAATGTTCTACATATTCTGCTGTATATATATCATCATCATCCATGAAACAAACTATCTTATGTGTTGCTTTTTTAACTAAATTATTTCTTTTTATTCCAATATTTCTTTTTTTATCTGATTTTAAATATTGAACTTTTACACCGGTTACCATCTCAAAATTTTTAATATCTTCATTATTCATAAATGGAATATCACCATCATCATCAATGACTACTTCTAATAAATGCTTTGGATATGTTTGTGACATAACATTATATGCAAATAATGGTAAAAATGTTTTTCGGTTATATGTTGGACACAATATACTAATTGGTGGTAAATGTAAATATTTATCTAATGCCATCATTCTTAAGTTGTTTTCTAATTTTGGGTTCTCATTTAAATGTTGTTGTAAATTTTTATCCATTATATATATATTATATATATATTATTTTTTTAAATTTTACTTACATATCCAATATGAGATAATTGATGGATTAAATTTATTTACATTTGCTTTTAATTTTAATAATTGAATATATTTATAACATAGTGCATTAGTTATATTTTTAAAACTTTTTGTAATTGTTATATCTTCATGAAATTTTCTAAATATATGATATTTAGTTGTTTTATTAAAATATATATATTTATGTTTTGACATGATATATATATTGTTTTATTTATTAAAATATACCGAATCTCCATCCAGTTTCAGGTTCAACATCCATTTTAGTTACTTTAACTTCCTCTGGTTCAGGTTTTATACATTTTAGATTTAATATTTTTAATATTGATTTTATTTCTTCTATATCTCTTTGTATCTGTTTTAAATCATATTGTAAACCTATCAAACTATGGTTCACCTTGTCTATCGGCTTTAGGGGCATCAACTGTTGCATCTATATTATTAGTTGATATTTTTTTTGGTGATAAATTATTAATTATATCTTCTAATTCTTCTCCAGATTCTTGTTTTATTAATTCTAACTCTTCTTCATTTTTATATATCTTACATACATCTAACCCATTTGTTATTGCAGGCTTGGATACTTTGTATGATTTAAATCTTTTTTTAAAGGTTGATATTATATCATCATCTATTGTAGGTGATTGCTCTATTAATCTATCATATTCAGCCCTACATATACTTAGAAAGTCATGACAATTAGTTCTTCTTGCTGGATCTATTGCCAATTCTATAGATATATTCCTACCTAATTTACTCCATGATACACCTGCCATTCTATTGCCTTCCATTATCTCTGCAACCTTTAAAAAGTTTTGTAATGTGCCTAAGATACCAGCAAATATATTTACGCCACCAACTATTGCTTGTGCTGTTGATTGTTCTGATTCTGGTATATAACTTGATAAACCTACATTTGCTGCACCAGTTAATGTTGATAATATAATTACTGGAATTGAAAAGCAATAATATCTTTTTCTATACTTCTTTTCTGATGAATTATATAACCATCTATAACAGCTTGCCTTTTCAGACCATTCAGATAATAGTCTTTCTACTTCTGGAGACCATGTTTCTAATTGCTCAGGTGGGGTTTTATTGGCCATATTTTTTATATTATATATATATATATATATGATACATAAAAGTTTTAGTAAAAAAGATTTAATAGAAATTATCCATGACTATAATATGTTGATTGATAACTATACAGCACATAATAAGTGCAGCTTGTCTCATATTTTAATTGATTTTATTGATAATGAAAATAATATTGATTTTGAAAATAATATCATTTATCCATGTAAAAATAAAAATGAATTAAAAGAATATCTTAAAAATCAAAATCCTTTGAAATTATTAAATGTATCAGAGAAAAATAAAGTTATGAAATTTTGTAAAGAAGTTATTTATATGTGTAGAAATAATTATAATCTTAATAATACACCATTTCATAGTTATCAAGAAATTTATTTACAAATGAAAGATTTATTGATTCATGGAGATATACCTAGTTTAAGAAGGGCCTGTGATTTATTAAATAAATCAAATAAAATGCCCGAAGATTTATACCCTATTATGAGTCTAAATATGCAAAAAAAAATAAAAGATAAAGAAAGATACAAACAAAAACATATCACTGGACTTAAAGTATCCAAAGGCAATTTTGTATTATTATTTGACTGAGTTTAAATATACTTAAAAAAATATATTATAAAGTATATTATGAAGAATAAATTCAAAAACATAAGAGACATTGGTTTTATCTATGCTTTCATTTGTAAGTCAACCCACAATGTATATATTGGATCAACAATCCAAACAATACCTATAAGATTATCAAAACATTTGACAGATTATAGGGGTCATTATGGTATAGATGGAGCTAAACATAGATGTTATAATTCAAGTTATGAAGTATTTAAACAAGACAATTATGATGTTATAGAATTAGAAGAATATAAATTTATATCTGATGATACAAAAACAAAAGTTAGAGAATTAAGATTTAGAGAACAATTATATATTAATTATTCTAAATATTTAGGTATACAATTAACAAACAGAGGTATTGCAAGTGTTGAAGAAATTGATCCTGTTTATTATGAATCATTGGATATGACTCCTTTATTAGGTTGTTTATCTTGTCCTTGCTGTGGTAAATCTTTTGTATAGATTTTCTGTTGAGTTTCCACTGAGTGCCCCATTATATATGCGTCCTTTGCCATTTCTTTTTTAACTTCAGAATATTTATCTGACAAATAAATTTTGCGTAGCAAAGTTGTTGATATATTCTTACCTAAATATTCTTGACTGGTTTTCATAAATATCTGTGATAACTGATTTCTGGTGTATGCATTTCCTCTATTTGATTTAAATAATACACCTAATCCATTTACCTTAATATATGATCTTAACAATCTTTGTAAATCTTTTGGAATGTCAATAACCTTTTCTGCATACTTTGCACTTGTTTTATATTCATTTAATACCATGAACATACCTTGAGATGAATTTACTAAATAATTATTACTTACTTTATCATCTAATTTTAATTTATTGTATTGTCTTTTATTGATTGTTATCATACCTGCAACATCATTTCTTAATGGCAATCTAATATAAATATTAAATAAAATATATTTTTGTAAAAGGTTAAATTCGGTTTGTGTAAAATTATCTTTGAATTTTACACCTTTTAATTTTTGACCCATTTTATTTATCATGTCAATAATATCTTGTTTTGGAACAAAATTTTCTGATTGTTTATCTGATATCTTGCCTGACTCTTGTGCTTCTTCATATTCTTGATTGCCTTGGTCTCTTGCTTCTATATATTTATCAATCACAGATTGTGGATATTTATATGCTTGTAAAAATATAATTATACTATTGTAATAATTTCTTTTTGTTGTATATGATTTACCCATGTTTTGGATTTCAGTTATAGTTTCTGAACCTTCTAAAAATTCATAATTTTCTTGCTTCAGTAACACCTTCACCCTTTCTAGATTTCTAATATATGTATCAATTGTTGACCTTTTAATGTTTGGTTTTAGTTCAATAATATGATTGTCAATATCTTTGATTGAAAACTCATCAATTTCTTCTTCACTCATTTAATTATATAATATATAATATTATTAGATTTTTATTTTTAAATATAAACTTATTCTCATTATTCTTGTTTTTCTAGAATTATGGCAATAAAAAGCCTTTGCCTTAAGGGCAACTATTACTATTTATACTTTACTACTTTTAGTATTATACTTTTATTTATTTTATAGAATATGAGAATATGAGAATATATATATATATATTGTATTAAACCTTAGTGGATTATAAGGGTTATCCTTATATTATATTATTCTCAAACTTTTCTCAAAAACATTCTCATTTTTATTTTAAGAATAATAACAATCAGCTCGGCCACCATCCATAACAAATGTTTTAAGAATCTCCAGATAAGCCCTTTGAATGTATACTTCTTCATCCGGTGATGCAGCTCCAGGGTATTTAGCACTTGTATGCAATTCAACACCCCTAGAATTAACTCTTTCACCATCCGGAAATTTATAGCAATTCCAAAAGAATTTACCTTGTAGTTCTTTATTTATTTCTTGACCTTCAAATAAATCACCAGTTAGAGCAGACCCTTGTCCAGAATATTCATCCCTAACAACAAATGGAGGTAGTTTCTCGGCATCTACAATTGCTTGGAAATGTAGAGCAGTATTAGACCTATCAATTGGATAAATAAACTGATCATTCTTTTTAACATTAGCAGTTAATTTCTCATATACATTATTTACATAAAATGGTGCTTCAGCATGATATTTATTTAGTAAAGTTTGTTCTGCATTTTTATTGTTGTTTAGACCAACAAATACTTTAGATACTAATCGGCCAGCTCCACCAACATTTCGGATTTGACCGACTGCTTCACCATCACCATTTTCATCTGCAGTAACAGTAGTTCTAGAAAGTCGGTAATCCATGTAACTAAACATTAATTGACTATTCTTTTTAGCCCAAGCTGCCATAACATCTCCATCATAAGTTGTATAATCAGCAATCATTCTAGAATCATTTCGGTTAAGAGTGTATGATACACCTACATCTCCACCATCAGTCCCATTTGCACAAACCCTTTCAAATGTTGGAGCAGACATTGTAAGTTCAATCTGAACAGGCATATCACTATTTAAAACATAAAGTGGAAATTGTGCACCCCGAAATAGTGGAAATAATTCTTCAAGGGTTACAGAAAAAACAGGTTTGTTTACAATACTTAATTCAGGTCTCATGGATGATGTTGCAGTAAATGCTGCAGCTTTTAATCCCTGGTTTGATTCTAAACCATTATCTAAAATAATTGCGGTTGTTTGATTCCTTGAGAAACTGGCATCAGTTCCAGCAGCTGGAGCTGCACCAGAACTAATAATTACTTTCTTTTGATGACTTACAACTCGGCCAGATAAAAATTGTTCTCTTTCTTTCTGTGCTTCATTGCTGATAAATAAAGATTTGTATGCTTGCCAATGATTGAAATCATCAGTTTCACAAATTGTTTTATTTCCAATTTTAAGGGTTGCTCGGCTGATAAGACTATTTACACCTACACCAATTGGATAGATTGATTTAATAGTGGCACCTGCTGGAAAATCTAATGAAAAACAAATGCGTGAAAATGGATTTAAAAATCCTTTGTTAACTAATTGGTATCGCACAAAAGAGTCTGTGTGCACCACAGGCTCAAGAATATCTGTGTCTATGCTTGCCGCATAGTTACTTGGAATTGCTCCAACATTTAATAGATCCGGAACATCATCTGGAACACCTTCAACTCCACCTTGGGTCATGGTTACTTCATCTGAACTCATATTAATATATATATATTATATATATAAATTTTTAAAAAAAATATTAAAAAAGTTTAAAAGTGTAGAATTTATTTATTTCATAATTTGCACACCATTGGCATTCATTAATAGAGTTTGTTTAGAATGCACAAATACAAATACACTATTTGGTGAATTATCAGTTAGTTCTACATTTAATTGCATTCCCCAATTTGCACGAGAGAAATCTGCACCATCATCTCCAGTAGTTGTGTATGATTGACCTAAACCAAAAATCATTCCACCATCCATATTTTTTAGTAAATCTGCATCACTATCAATCTGAACAGCAAATGTATTATCAGGGCTTGCTAAACTTCTACCCAGTTGAGTTAGGGTTTTAACAGAGTTTAAGAAATCTCGGTATGCTTGAGGGTCTACAATTTTCTGTGCTTTATTTATTCGGAAATTAGTATCTACATTAAAGTTCTGTGGGTATCTTTCTCCACCACGAGTGAAAATTATTTGATTAATATTTGCTTCATCATCATTTGCTTTTAGTGGATATTGAGTCATCATAGAATTTTGATTTAGGTTATTTAGTTTATCAGATTTGATAAAATTCATGAATACCGATTGAACTCTGGACATCCCCAGAGAATAATTTAAAATAGCATTTGTAGAATTAATGGTGCTGTAATAACTGGAAATGCTTTGATATTCAAATCCTTGAGTTTTGTTGGATTGTAGTTGAGCAAGCTCTTTACCTTGAGGTCTATGAGTTTCACAAGTTAATTTAAGATCAGTTAATTTATACTGAGCATTTGGATTAGGGTTTGATACACCTCTATTTTGATTAAATAGAACCATACTATCAGGTGCTAAATGAATATCAATTGTTAGACCTTGCTGAAGTGGAAAGTTCTGAACTCCATTTAGTAAACCACAAGGCAGGAATATACAAAATTCATTTCCACCTTCAGCTGCACCTTGCTGAACTACAGAAGTCTGTTGAACATTGTTACTGGGTAGAGTTAGAGCCGATTGCCCTATATGCCCAATAAGATCCTGCTCACTTGAAACAACTGGAAGGTATGTAACCATGAACCTGTTATAGTGCCGAATATGCTCTATGGTTTGTTTGGTTCTGAAACTTGATAAAACTAATTGATCTATCATAGAATAAACACCAATTCTAGAATCCATCATTAATGAAGAATTCCCTGCAGTTGGTGCTGTAGATCCATCAGTTGTAACATGAAATTTACCTGATAGTTTTACAGTTTTCCCTTTTAGTTCAGCCATTTCATCTTCACCAATATTAAAGGTAATAACTGGGTTGCCAGATTTAAAACTAACTTCTCCGGTTGGAGGCACATTGCTAGGCCGTATGTCTAAGTATCTATTACTCATTGCTTATATATAATATAAATATATATAATAAATAAAAAAGTATTTTTAAAAAAAGTTTTTATCGGTCTACCGATACAGTATCACCTTTAATGCTTATGCGTCTTAAGTGCCATACAAAGTTTTTCCATAATTTATTTTTCAGAGGTGCTGTGCCTTGATAATTTACTTGTAGATTAAAATCAAGGCCTCTACAATCATAAACACCTGAATTTAAACTGAGAGCTCGGCAAATTAAGAAATTTTCATTAAACTGAGCAAATGACCTGCATTCAATATCTGCTTGGACTAATGCTTTTTCAGTTTCAATTAGAGGTTGAGCATCAATGGATGTTTTACCACTAATTTTTTTAGTAGATACTGCACGCGAGGGCTGTAGCTTGCCATCATATAAAAATTGATAATTTGTTAGATTGTCAGATATGCCAACTAATCCAGTCCTTGTAGATTTAGTGGTTACATTAGGTGATTCTACATCACCTACTTGATAAGTGGTGCTTCCAGTTACTCTTTGGAATGTAGAATAACTAGTAGAATCAGTTGGAACACATACAATAGACCTTGCACGAGAAAAGTCTAAGGGTAGTCGGATATTTGCAACAATATCAGATTTTAATTGAGAATACTTGTAATTCTGAACTGATAGAATATCCATAACCATTACTCCACCTTCTTTCATAGATTTCATCATCATGTTTTCTTGTGCCTGTCCAATATCTAATTCAGATATAATTAATTCAGGGTTAGATAATAGATATGAAACTTGAGGTGCTGTAGTAATTGCATGTGATCCTGTTGATACATGTGGCCCCATTTCTGAAGAGAAAAGTGCCCATCCTTTTTGTATTGTGCTTGCACTTGTTAGTTTCATTTCATGTTCTAATTCTATAACTACTAAACCTTCATTATCACTTGCACTTTCATCAAATGTAATTGATTTAATTTGTGGAGTGTCCCCTTCACCACTGGATTTTCTATTCCATTCTGCTTGAGCTGCCCCTTCAGGTGAAGAGAAATTAATGTATTCACCAACAACAAATGGACATTGATATGGATATACTTGACTATTTGCTGTAGTTATATAAAATGTAGTTACATCATCACCAGTTGCAATTTCATTTTTGCCTCCATCATTAGAACCATTTACACTATCAAAAACAGGGTTTAATGCTAGTTTTTGATTGAGTAATACACTTTCTAATTGTCTTACACATACATCGGCCTGTTCTAATTCAATTTCCAGCCGTAGACCAGTTAGAACATTTGGCCATACTCTTTCAGAACTAAAAATTCCAGAATGAATTGGCAGACAACATTTAGCAGTTAGTCGGTCAGTATCATTATTAAATACTGTATTAAGTTTATTTTGATCACTTGCATTTGTTTCATCATTACTAAACCGAGAGCTTTTAAAATAAGGGTTTGTAGTTATATCAGCACATTGAGATTTAACTGTTCCCTTAGTTCCTTGAGTAATTCTTTTATGAGCAGTAGAACCTTCACCATTAATGGCCCTTAGATTCTTTTTACTATCATCTGTATCATAACTATATTTAACAGCAACCATGGTGTTGTAATCTTGAATTTCTTCTAGTAATACTCCACCAGATTCAGGTGAAGTGTAAATGCGTAGATTTCGGATTAGTGATTGAGCACCAATCTCAGCATCTAATTGTAACCGAGTGTGATTTTGTGCTGTATCTACCGATAATTTAACATCCCACTGTAGAAAACAATCTTTAGGTTTAAAATATTTACTGGTTGGTGGAACATCAATATGAATTACCTGACCAGGTGAATAATTTAATCCATTAGTTGCTGCAATAGCAGTTTGTGTTTGTTCAATTGGCACTTTATCTTCAGCAATCCAGAAACTCATTTATATATATATATTATAATATATATATTTTAAAAATAAAAAATTTTTACAAAAAAAATTAAATTAAAATGATCCAGAACTTTGTATAGTTTTCTGAGCACTTATTTGACCTGCAGATGCTGTTCCGGTTTGAGCACTACTTGCAGCTCCGGCTGTTTCGGTAGAAAGTTGTGCTTGTCTTGCTTCATCTGATTCTTTTTGTTCTTGTGCTTTGTTTTGTTGTTCTTGTTGTTCTGATTTTGTTTTTTTAGCATCACCAACTGCATCAGAAGTAGAACCAAATAATGATAATAAATCACCACCTAATTCTACAGCACCACCTAATACTGGATTTACAAACATTAATCCAGCACCAATCATTTCCATACTTCCACCAGCAATATTTGATACATTACCAATTTTCTGTGCTGTATTCATGTTATGAAAACCTCCATGTAAATCAGAAGCAATACCCATACCAACTTGAATTCCACCACCAATACCTTCAGTTGCTGCACCTAATACTTTACCAGCATTCTTTTTTAAAAAACTTCCACCTTCTTCTTCTGCTGTTGCTTTTAATCCTGAAGCTGCACCATCACTTGTAGCAGAACCACCATCTGTAGATATTCCCCCTGTTGCTGTTTCTGGAACATCACTTGGAGCAACCGATGCTGTTGATTCTGTTGCTGATGCTGGAGGTGCTGAACTTGGAGTTGGTTCACTTGCAAAATCTGTCATTTCTTGTCCTACTGGAGCTCCAGGGTCTGCTCCACTTGGTGCTCCAGATAATGAAGATTTTACATTACCTGCTGCACTACTTACAGCATCCTTGACAGCTCCAGGTGCACCTTTTAATTGAGCAATTGCTTTTTGACCTTCAGGTGTTCCTGATAATGTATACAATGCTTTAGCACTTTGGCCAAATTCACCTAATTGTCTTACACCTTCTAAACTATTAATTCCTTCTGCTATTTTCATTTTAGTTTCTAACTGACTTGAATCTGAATCTGCACCTTGTTGTGCTGATAATGTTTCTTCTTTTAATTGCTCACTTTCTCTATCTAAACCACTTTTAACATCTGATACCCTTTTGGTATATCTATTCCCCATTTCATAACCAGAAGATGATCCATACAAATCCATTATATATATATAATATATATATATAAATAAAAAAATACATTAAAAATAAATTATTCTTTTGGCTCATCATCTTGAGATTGTTCTTCCGGTGGCATTTCATCTTGTGTTTCATCTTTCATTGTTGAATTTGGATATATTTTTGTATCAAACTTAATCCACGCCTCTGCAGGATTCTCTTGTAAATTTAAATGTAAAAATGAATATTTTTCTTTATTTGCTGTTGCATACAATGTTCTAAAATTTTTATCACCTCCAAACATGTCAGCATATTCTTCTGACAATTTATCTAATTCGCGCATATTTTGTAATTTACCAATCAAAATATTTGTTGCATTACTTCTTATAGTTGGACTAACTTTCCTAAACAATTGTGTAGATACAACAAATAATTTAACATTACTATGCCTATACCTTGATGCTAGATTATCTAATGCTGTTGTTTTCTCACCTAAACAATCATCTATAACTACACAAGCACTTGGCATTTGATGTGCTTCACCAAACTTTCTTTGACTTTTAACAAAATCATATATCATTGAATCATCATAATGATCTTCACAATCAAATGCTTTTTTTAGAAATCTACTTGTTAAATCATTGTTTATAGTTGTTGATATAATTTTACAAATATCAAAATAATCTTGACCGAAGAAATTATCATTTAATAAAAGATTGCTGATAATAGTGCTCTTACCTGATTTTACAGGCATAACCATCAATAACAATCCTGGTGGTTGTGGCAGATTTGGATGTAATGGTTTTTCTTTTAACTTTGGTGGATCAACAATTTTTTTGATTTGTGGACCATTCATTATATATATAATATATATATTTTATTTTATATTCAATAAACTTAATATTAGTCGGTCTGGAACTCTATATCTTAAATGTTTATCTAATATACCTGTTGTTCCATGTTTACTTGATACTACTTGATTTTTATGTCTACTTTTACCTTTATAATTATATGGTCTCTTGCCATTATCTGGTCTATTGTTAATTTCATCTGACATATTTTCACAATCTTTTTTACATATCAATGGTTTAAATTCAGTTTGGTTGGTCCATATCCTTGTTCTTTTTCTATATCCCCAATTACTATATTTACAATAATCAACATCATAATAATTAAAAGCTTGCATAAATGGTCTTAATTTTAATAAACCTGTTTTAGGGTTTTCAATAAAAAAAAGAGTAGGTTTAAACCACTCAATTATTTCTATTGCTTTTTTAACTAACATGTCTGCTTTATCTAAATCTCTAGGTGCTCTTGTTTTACATTTACTATATTCAGTGCAAGGTGGACTTGCCCATATTATATCAAATGGTTCTAATGATTTATAATCAAAATTTAATATATCACCTTTATAATCTGCTTCAAAATCTATATCTACTGTATATACCTCCCAACTTAATTTATCACATACTTTTTTAAATGAACCTGTTCCACTAAATAAATCTAAACACCTCATATTTATTTAGTAGATTTTTTTTTAATCATACTAACTATGATATCTTTATCATTACCACATTGAAATGCTGGATTGTATTCTGGAAAACATTCTTTTAGTGCTTCTGTTTTCTTTTTAGCAATATGTTCCCAATCTTCATGTTGTTCAAGTTTTTCTTTTAATTTATTATTTTGTTGTTGGAGTTTTTCATTTTTTTCTGATTCTGTTTTTAAAAGGGTTTCAAGTTTTTTAATATTAATATACATTTGGTCTAGGTTTTTCATATATTCAATCATTTCTGTATCTTGTTCTACAATGTTTTTGAAATCCATTTTTATATTTTATATGTATTTATATTTTGTATTTATGATAAAATTATATAATGTTTTCAAATTAATTTTTTTCGGTGTTATTTTATCCCTTCCATAACTTTTTTATTGCCCAGTAGTTTGCTGTGTTTTTATTTTTCCATGTTAAATTTCCATTTTTATCTTTGATGCCTTTAGCTCTCGCTAGATATGATTTCCTTCTTTTTTCATCTCTGTGTTGTGTATAATCTTGATAATCTTTGTGTCCAAAACCAATCTTCTTATAACCTTTCTTAGTATCAGATTTGACATATACATAGAACTTTTTTTTACCTGATCCAGTATTTTTCCAAGGCCTATACAATATTGGTTTTCCTTGTTTATCTAATGGCATTATATATATATACAACTATAATTTTCTTTGTCTAATTTTTAACAATAAATATTCATCTTTCAATTCATTGTATAATTGTTCTTGATATGTTAATCTTTGACATCTTCGGTAATACATGTAATATGCTTTTACAATTTTAGTTATAGGTAAATCTGGATTTTGTAATTGTATACATACATTTTTGTATTCATTGGGTTTAAGGGCCACGGTATTCTTGATTAGTAATTTTAAAGGGTGTAACATCATTATATATTGGTTTTAAAATAAATGCTGGAATGAAACTTAACAATGTTCCACCAAATATAATACCGATTCCAACATTAGGCAATACATACTTTTTATACATTATATATATATAAGATATATTAATCTATTCTCAAAATTCTCAAAATTCCATAATTTCTAGAAATACGGCAGTTAAAAGCCTTTGCCTTAAGGGCAATTATACTTTCAATTACTTTTTTACTTTTAACCATCTGCTTTTATATATTTTCTAGAATATGAGAATAATAGAATAATATATATATATATATATATATATATAA
>Ga0181390_1000552_pt1 | contig 16978 bp, 28 predicted proteins | sample 13SPOviralmetaG_FD_130085 | JGI IMG/M metagenome (GOLD analysis project Ga0181390, IMG submission 130085) | Marine viral communities from the oligotrophic San Pedro Time Series (SPOT) site, San Pedro Channel, CA, USA - 13 SPOT_SRF_2010-07-21 | ecosystem: Environmental > Aquatic > Marine > Strait...
GGTTGGGCTGGAGCATATCTACAGGTATTTCAAGGCAACAACTTTTTAGGTATATTTACGCTTGAAGATGGTTTTGATACTACGTTCACGTTTGAACTAAGTATTGCAGAACCAATACAAGTTAAATTTAACATAACACAACAATCACAATTTACATCGGTGCAATGCGGTTATAGCTTATACTCCGAAGAGCATGTAGCTATTGACGCGCCAGGAGGATTTGCTAGCCCACTAATACCTTTTGTAACGGTACAAGGCATGCCATACTGTGGTAATAGTTGTATAGAAAAAGTATACGGCTGCATAGATCAAGCAGCTTTAAATTATAATGAAACAGCTAATACCGATGACGAAAGTTGCTACTACGTTGAAGGATGCACGAATCCAATTTACATTGAGTATAACGCAGATGCTGACTTTGATGACGGAACTTGTGAAACGCTGATCGTTCTTGGTTGCATGGATTCTGAAGCCTTAAATTATAACCCTGAAGCGAACCAAGAGCTTGATGGTTCTTGTGTTGAAGTTGTTTTAGGGTGTATGAATGAGCTTGCGTTTAACTATAATCCAAACGCTAACGTAGCTGACACTTGTATTGCGGTAGTTGAAGGCTGCTTAGATGAAACGGCTATGAACTACGATTTGCTAGCAAACGTAAGTGACAACTCATGTGTTTACTATGCGTATGGTTGTACAGATCCAGAGGCTTTTAACTTTGATCCTCTAGCGAACACTGATGACGGCACATGTATAGCATACTCGTACGGCTGCACTGATCCTGCTGCTTTTAACTATTGCGACACGTGCAATACTGATAATGGAAGTTGTATTGAAGTAATTAATGGCTGTACTGATAGCACAGCAATAAACTATAACATAATTGCAAACACTGATAATGGCTCTTGTATTTATCCACTGCCTGGTTGCACTGATCCGTCCGCTCTTAATTATAATGCGGAAGCAAACGTGCCAGACAGCTCTTGCTACTATTCTGCTGGTTGCAACGTTGGTGATATATACACTTTGCCTAATGAGTGTTTTGTCTGGGTAATAGAGGTTGACCCTTATTGCTGTGACGACTCTTGGGACAACGCGTGTCAAGATCTGTATGTTTATTGCTTAGAAGGTTGGTCAGGACCTGTTAGCGTTACAGAAAGAAAAAATGATTTAATTATATATCCTAACCCAACAAGTGATTATATAAACATAAATAAAGAAGTTGATATTAGAGTGTTTAACTCGTTAGGCAAGCTTGTAGCATCAAAAAACAACACGAAAGTGTTAGACGTGTTTAAATTAACTCCTGGCATATACAATGTGATTATTAATCACGATAAAATAATAACAAATAAAAAAATTATAAAACAATAATAAAATGGCAACATTAACACCAACATTAACTTTAACAAGTACTAACGCTACCTCAGACAACTTGTCTGTTTCTGTTACAGACTCGCTAACTATTGGTGAGCCTACTACAGGACTTTCAAGACAGTCAATAGCTACTGGATCTGCTCAAGACGTATTAGCTAGTAACAGTGCTTTTTCTTACTTGTTTATAAAAAACGCGTCATCTACTAACGCTGCTGCTTTTTTGCAAATAAAACTTGGAGGTAACGCGGTTATAAGATTAGATGTAGAAGAGTTTGCTTTTGTACCAATGTATAGCGGCTTAACTGTTCAAGCAGAAGCTCATACAGCTGCTTGTGTACTTGAGTTTGCTCAGTTCTCTAAAGCATAATGAAATTAGAAGTATTAAGATTTAGCTCGCAAGTAGACTCTACTTCTGGACTTTTATTTGAAATAACTGACGTAAGAAGAAACTTCTTATGCTACACTTTAGAAGATGAACGTAGAGTTTTAAAAGTAAAAGGCGAAACTAGAGTACCAGCTGGAACTTATAAGATAGAGCTAAGAAAAGAAGGAGGTTTTCATGCGCGTTATGATAAAAAATATCCTGGTATACACCGTGGTATGCTACATATCACTGATGTTCCTAACTTTGAGTATATTCTTATTCATACTGGAAATACTGACGAACACACTGCTGGCTGCCTCATTGTTGGTGATGCGCAGGAAAATAATCTCTTGCTGCCAGATGGCTTTGTTGGTAAAAGTGTTAACGCTTACAAAAGGATTTATCCGAGCATTGCGAAGGCTATAGGGCAAGGAGAAGAAGTAACAATAACATATATAGACTACGATTAATGGGTAATTTAAAACTAAGTATAACAGAAAACATAGACGTTTCAACAGGTGGTTTTCAATACAACTACACAACTACTGGAACTGACTTTGATTTAGTAATAGCTAATGTTGACGCTTTTAATGCTCAAACAATAAACATAGCCACCGCGTTTACTCAAGTGGCTAAGTTTTCATCAGGCGCTACTCAAGCAATGGGTACCTATGACTCAGCTAAGTTTAAATACATGAGGTTTAGAAACACGCATAGCAGCGCTACATTAACCCTTCAGCTTAGTGATGCTACTAGCAACAAGCAGGTTAATTATAAGATAGCTGCTGGTGAAGCTATGTATTTTACTAGTTTAGTTTTTGATTGCAACGCTTCTACTACAGTACCTTCTGACGACGTAGTACAAGGGACTCAAAACGTAGCTGGACTTGCTGCTACTGCTGACGAAGTTCAGATAAAATCATCTTCTGGCACTGTAAGCGTAGACACATTAATAGCTTATGACTTGTAATGGCAATAAAAACACCCGGTGGATATAGAGTAATATCAGGCGTTCAAGCAGAAAGCCTAGACGTTTACATTCAAGCTTTTTCTTCTGGAAGTGGGCAAAACATAGTGTTGGGCTCTAATGACTTTTCTACAGTCACCGTAAGCAGAGGAAACAGAACGAGAAACGGCGCTGGTGCTACTTTACAATTATCTGGAGGATCTGCTCTTGGCACTGACCAAGTGGGTGGTGATATTAATATATTAACCGGCTACTCTACCGGAAATGCTGCAGCAGGTAGCTTTAGTATTAAGGGTGATATGTCTCCAGGTTCTTCGGGAGAAACGCCTAATGCGGGCAGTAACACTATGTTTGGTTTAAGCGGATCAACAGGTGACGCTACGTTTTACAACGACATCATTATAGGTGGTGACGAAATAACAAATACAGGTTCAGATAATGATCTAATATTAACCTCCGATAAAGACATGTATTTCACTCTCGATAGAGACGTGGACAGCTCTGGCAATAAGTTTGTTTTTAGAAAACACGGTACACCTGGATTTACGGAGATAGCAGAGCTAGATGAAGATGGTAATTTACAAATAGACGGTAGACTAACTACGGGTTTAGCGTTTACTAGCCTAGACGTTGATAACGTAAACATTAATGGTGGTGCTATAAAGTTTGATGACACCGCGCATGGCGTAGCCGGTGGCACTCTTGACGTTAAAGGTGGCAGCACTACCGCTGGAACCACAAACAACATTGCTGGTGGTAACTTAGATCTTTACGCGGGCGCAGGCAAAGGAACTGGAGCAGGTGGAGATATTAGACTTCTTGTTGCGCCAGTAGGATCTTCTGGTTCTTCTTTAAACTCACATCTTGCGGCTGTTACTATAAGCGATGATTTATCAGCTACTTTTGCGGGAACTATAAATGCTGCTGGTGGTGTATCTGGTAATTTGTCAGGTACCGCTACAAACGCTACAAAACAAATAGTAGTAACAAATCATCACTTCTTCATGAATAACTCAAGTACTACTGTTGATTTCTTTTTTCCTTATAATAACTTAAATGAAGCTAGTACAACTAACGTTTATTACACTAGAACAATAGCTCCGTACGACGGTAGAATAGTTAAAGTTTTAATTAGACCATCAGCCGGCATTGGAACAGCTTGCAAACTACAGTTCCATAAAATAACAGACACTACTCTTGACTTTGGAACAGCGGTGGAAGAGGTTACTAACGTAAATTTAAACACCGCGGAAACATCAGTGTCCACAGCGTTTAGCTCAGCGACATTTAGTGCTGGAAACGTAGTTAACGTATCATTAATTAAATCAGACTCAGCAACAGCTAATATACAAGCTGTTATTGTTTGGGAATACACGACATAAACTATGGCATTAGCAAATAGAAAATCAGAAGATATATTCAACAAAAAAACTGGTGGAAGCGCAGACGCTAAAAGTATATCTAATGAGAAAGAGTTAGAAATTAAAAACAAGTTTGATAATGGCGATCACATACTAGATCAAGGCATGTTTGAGAACTTAGCGCCAGCGTTATACGCTGTACAACAAGTGGCTGAAGATATTGAAGAGCTTAGAAGACATGTTGCAGGCGAAGTTACGAAGTTTGTTTATATACCTGTGGTTTGTAATTTTTACGGAGACGTTTCGGGAGCCGAGATGCATGTTCCTTTCTCTGATGGTGAAACAGAGGCTAGCGCAACTACTAATAGAAGAAACCAATTTGTAGCGCCTTTTGACGGACAGTTTCATAAAGCAATATTTAGAAGCACTCAAAGTTTGCTAGAAAGAGGTAGCGGTGTAACTTTAACTGTTAGATCAAAAAGAGCACAAGATACTTCAAGCACCGTGTCTACTTTAGAGACTACAACCGTAACAACGACACCAGCTGAAAGATCAATGGAAGTAACATTTACTAATAATTCTTCGTTTAACAAAGGAGATAGACTACTAATGTCCGCGCAACTACCAGGCGCTCCAAGGGGAAATAAAAATTGGTTTGTTACCGTTATATTTAAAATGAATCAAGAAACTTAACATTATGGCAAAAGTAGATACATTACAACTATCAGACGAAAACTTTGTAGACGTTGGCAGAGAGAATATTCAAGGTTTAATAGTTTCCAACACACACACTGACGACATAGGTTTCGATTTGATACTAGGTGATCCTGTGTTGTCCGGCGGTACAGCTACAACAGACGCTATATTTATATTAAAGTCAGTGCCAATAAGCTCGGGCTCTACTTTCGTTTGGGACGATGATAATGTTTTAAGTGGTGTGTTTGATAAAGGTGGAAGTATTAGTGTTTTTAATACTAACACTAGCAGTTTCACTAAAAAAAACGGGTTAACATTTTTATTAAAGCTTGAAGCTGCATCAACAAGCGCAAGCGTAGTGATAAGACGACAATAACCTAACAATTACTTAGTATAAAAAAAGGTCCATAAAGTAATTATTACCTTATGGACCATAAAATTGACATAAGCAAAGTGCTTTACGTAGCGATAATGATTATCGTTTACGTTATAGCTATCTAATTAGCCACAGCGTTCTTCTGCTCTTGAACAGCTATTCTAGTCTTTTGAGCTAGCTCTTTAACTGTCTGCATTGTCTTGCGTACTCTAGTTCCAGCTGACATATTGCCATCTTCAAACTTTTCTAAATCATTAATACCTTTTTCTAAGGTTACTAACATTTCATTGTACATTCTTTGTAATTCTGTCATAATAAATAAATTAAATTAAATTAAACTACTTCACAGTTTCCACCAGCGCAAGCAAGCTCACCCGATAGATCTGTGTTGTCATCTAGCTCAACCACCTTGGTTAAGTCAACATTAGATAACACTTTAGACATTTCAATAAACTTAGCTTCGTCAATGTCTTCAAACGGAGCCTGCGTGTACGTACCGCCGTTGTAAGGCAATACTGATAGACCATTATAATGATCTCTATTGTCCCACATCCACTTACCAGCCGCATCCCACTCATCATCCTTCAATGATATGGTAGCTGACACATTGTGTGAATTAGAACCAACACGATGACCGGGCTTCACCCATTCAGTAGCAACACGCTTCACCCTCTCAAGTGTATCGAACGGTGATTCGGTTCTTAGTATTGATCCTTCAGGAGCTTTTTGAGGCACAGAAATAACAGCAGTGTCATGAGGTCTGAAGTACTCGTCTTCAACTAACTCAGGGTGGTGCAAAGATAAATATGTGTATATAGCCTCATTCTTTCCTACGCGCATTCTACGGACATAATAGTCGTTATGCCACGCGTGAATACCAGATGATGTTCCAAGCACCAGAGATGTCGTCCCTGCAGGCTTTACGGTTGTACATCGCGCAGACTTATTTATCCCGATTAGCTTTGCTACTCGAGCGTTTTCTTTCTTTACGATACTTGCAGCGTCCTTCATATCCAGCTGGAGCACAGCGGCACTCCCGATCCCTGTCATTGACACACCTATAAGCGCGTCTTTCTCTGTTGTCTCTTTCCATATCTCACGTAAGTAGTGAAAGTCAGTGTAACCAGCTTGTAGTGTTCCGATGAACGCCGCAGCTTTAACTCTAGCGTTAAAATCATCTTGATCAGCTACGTCTGACACATTAACTTCACATAGGTTACAAAATTGAAACGGACGCAAAGCTATCTCGCAGCATGGATTAGTTCCCCAGTCTTTATCGTTGTTAAGATAAATACCAGGTTCACCAGCACCGGATAGTTCTACACGTTTCCATAAGTCCATAAAAAACTCTTCAGTAATTTTATGTCTCATTAATACAGCCGAGTTGTTAGCTCGACCACGCTGTGGGTTTGTTTCCCACCAATCACCTGACTTGCAGGAAATCATTTCATCGTCAGCGGCACTAAACAAACTAATAAGAGCCGCACGTCTTATACCGCCAGCCAATACAGCATCAGCAATATGGCAGATAATATCGTGAGTCTCAATACTACTGAGAGTCGATCCATCTTCTTTCGCATTTAATATACCTTCAATTTTAATTAGACATTCTTTTAATGGCTGAGGACCTGGAGCTTTACCACCAGACGTTACAAGCCTCGCGCCTTTAGGCCTAATATCAGTATAATCAAATACTATCTTAGACGTACGCTTGTTACCAAGATAAGATTTAACTAATACTTTAACAGCGTCAGACCAACCTTCAATACTGTCGCCAATAACAAAACGTCTACTACGTTTGTCAAACGGCTTAGTAATAGCTGGTAGGTTTTTAATGTGATGTTTTTGTACTGAGTAGCCTACGCCACAGCCAGACAAAAGCAAGAACATTATCTCGTTGAAACAGTCAACGCTATCAGCAGGCAAGTATGAACAATTGTAAAGGCGATTAGGAGATATTTCAATTGGCTTTCCGGCAAATTGTAACGATCGCATACTTGGTAATATTTGTTTATTATATACGTAACCATATACTTCATCTATTTGTTTAGTTAATTCTGGGTATTTCTTTTTGTGCATTGCCACATTACGATCCACAAGCTCTTCCCAAGTTTCCCGGCGGTTAAGCTCGGGATTATACTTGGCATACTTCATGTGAACAGTAATATCTGAGAGGATATTATTCATTAATTAGTTTTTATAAATAGTTAAACATGCGTCTATAAAACCTACGTACAACACGTGGTTTACTTTTGATTCTTCTTGGTATGTTCTAATACCAAATAGTAGCCCCGGAAATGTTCCGAAACTTAATTGCCATTCTTTCATTTGTTTTGATTTTGAATTAATTTAATAGTTTCGTCGCAGTCCTTCTGATTTTGAGGTTTATATAAAGTTACATGAGGTAAATTCTCTTTTACGTATTTTTTAAACATTTTCCATCGCATTGGAAAACTTTCGTTAGCTCGACCTTTACACTCAATAATAAAGTCTTTAGCTACAAAGTCTGGTGTATATTTAACAGGTAGTATTTTTTTGTTTCCTCTATTTTTATATTCACCTTTACCGTTGCCTTGTTTTTCGTACGCAGCTTGAGTAAACTCAAAACCTTCTTGGACAACAAACGTTTCGCCTTCGTATGCAGCTTTTATCTTTGCTTTTTTCAGGGCCAGATACATATATCTTTCTAGCCCTGAAGCAAAGTTAATACCGTCTTGCATAACGCGCTTGGCCCTCACTGGACCACGTTTACGGCCTTTCCTAGATCTTTTAATCATCTTCAAACTTTTTAACTAAAGCTTCTTCAGATAAATCTCTAAGCTCTTCACGTGCAGCTTGTATGTATAACACCGCATCCATAAGCTCTTCCTGCACGTCTTGTAAATAACCCTGTAGGGTTTTTAGACCTAGACTACGCTCGTCATCAAGGGTTTGACCGTACTTCTTATAGCCTACATCAGAACGTTTAACAAATTCTTTGCAAACATTGTGAACTACAGGGTCTCTAAATTTGAACGTTTGCGTTGTCACGCCGTCCATGCCATCATATATTTCTCTACTACTCATATTAATTGTCTTTTACAAATGTTCCATTAACCATTTTACCTGTACGCTTTGAGATTACATTGTAAGCCTCTTGAATACACTCTTCGATTGGCACACCAACAAGCTCAGCTAAGTTAGTCAACACAACAACAGCGTCGCCAATACCATCAATTATTTCAGCAGTATCATTTTTAAGTATAGCCCTACCGATCTCGCCAGTCTCTTCCATTAGCTTGATGTATTGTGTTTTAGGATCACCTTTGTCGTATAGGCCTTTTGCTTTAGCCCAAGCTCTAATGCAGTCAAATATTTCTTCACCACAATCATCACAAGCTGTAGCGCAGTCTTTCGACTTAGGAAATAGCTTTTCGTTTATTCTGTCCAGCTCTCTGTCTACGCCAGCTATTTGCGTGGTTGTTTGATGTGGATCGTTGTTATCAAACCATCTAGCAAAAGCTTTATTATACACGTAACATCTATCGCCAGTATACTGAGAAGATTTAACGTTATCCATTAGCCATCTAACTGAAGACTCTGTTATCATTACGTTTCCATGATCTGTTTCCCATGACATACCTATGTTGTCCATAAGTCGTCCTTTTAGTTTATTTACTGGACAAGGGAATGTCGTAGTCATTTCGGTTACATTTATATCCATGTTGTTTAATTCTATAAAATTGTTATTAAATAAATCTTTATACAATTGGCGATCGACTCTATAGCCGTGTCGCTCTTGTAAGTATATCTCACGTTTAGATATGTAGTCTATATCGTCAGACATTTCGAGTATTTCATACTCTCCAACGCTATAGCCTTGTTGATCTTCAACTCTATGCTTAACGTTATTCGTTACCCCGATTTTTTTACCGGGTATGTGGTATATACAATATGTCATATATGAAAGTTTCTAATTTTATCTTCTGGTAACTTGTCGTTATACAAATGTAAGTTATGCGCGTAGTGGTAGTATATACCAACTGGCAAATTAAGCTGATAAGCAACATACATTTGCAAGTTTGAAAACTGATACTGATCATTGCAGAAACCATACCAGAGATCATTAGATCGCATTAGAACAGACATATCAAGCTTGCCGTGCAATATTGTAAACTGTACGGCGTATGTACACGGAGTGTCGTACGTGTATTTATCCCACTCTTTAGCGTCATATATAGATATAGCGGCTTGTCTAGTTTCTGGATCATCATTAAGCAAACGTATAACGTGTTTTAATTGGTCGTTACGTTGCCACTGCCAGCCGTAGTTAGAATTAACGTTGCCGTCAGTGTCAGCCATTCGCTTCCATATAGCCGGAACTTTACCGTATAACTCACCAAGCTTTTTGATGTTGCGATCGCCAGATAAATACCACTGCCATTCAGCTTCAGCATAATCTACGGACCAGTTGCGTTTAGCTTTGCTATCTTTAATATCATTTAAAGCAGGATTTTCAATATAAAACCCAGCGTTAAACAATGCTTTAGTTCCAGCGAAGTCTACACCATCGCGAACAATACGCCAATACAAATCGTGAAAAGCTTCGTTAGCATTTTTAAACTTAAGCATATATTTCCCCTTTAATGTCGTACCAAGCTTTCAAGCCAATAGAGCTTGGCTTTCTTTTTAACGTTTTAGTTTTACCATACCATTTCATTTCTATAGTCTTATAATTAATTCTTCTTATTGTATTTGTCATAGTAATATTTATAATATTCAACTTGTTTATCCATAACCTCTTGTTTTTTAAAATTAGGACTAAAATTAGATTTTTTGTTAATAATAATTTCAACACAAAAATCTTCGCCAGGTCCTGAATGGCCTTGAGCCCACACGATACAGCAAGCTATACCGTTGTCAATACACCATTGTATCATTTTAGATTCTAATTTTGAAAGAGGTCGAAAACCTGGTTTAAAAGGTCGACGCTTTGCCATTATTCCCAGGGCATTGGTTCAGCTTCAGCCTCAGTGCCAACGTGTGGCACAAAGCTACCAGAGCGTGGTTCCCAAGTAAAGAAAGATTCAGCGCCGTTTTCGCCAAGGTTTTGAAACTTAACTTTAAGCACTTTTACCTTAGTTGTTTTAGCATCGTAATCTCTATGTACTAACAGCCCGTGATAACTAGCGTCATACCATTCACCACCACCTTTAATGTTATACATCGTTGGCTCTTCCATCTTGCCATCTTGACCTTTATACATTTTAGTAGGGTGTGCAACGATAAACGTTAGCACGTCGTACTTTTTGCAAAAAGCCTCAATCTTAGCTAGATAATCCATTGTATAACGGTTAACGTCATCTGAATGCGCATTAACGTCTCTAACTTTATTAAAAGGATCTATAACAAGGCATTTAATACCTTTACGTTTAACAAGCTCAGCACCTTTACGTAATACAGCTTCTAAATTATATTTATCCATATCAATAAAGAAGTAGTTATCATTAACATGCTCGGTAACTTGATCCCATTTATCACCACCAATATCTCCTACGCTAGGCATATCTTGTCAATGCTTACGCATCAACTTGTGAGCGTGAAGATAAACCGGTTGATTTTCAGGACTAGCGTATGCAGTTTTCCAACCGTAGTTGTTATTGTAGCCAACAACCATTTGATCGACAAAATCAGACTTACCAGAACTAGGCACGCCAGTAACAGTAATAAACTGACCAGTGTACGTGCTAAATATACTATCAAAGTTTTTAAGGCCAATCTGAAATCCCGGCTTAAAGCCATTTTTAACAAAGTCTTTAAGTTCATCTTCAATATCTCTTAGCGTAGACACACCTTCTAAAGGTACAGGTCTAACATTGTCAATTACATCTCTAAGCTTACTAGCTCCATACTTAACTAAATAATCGTTTGCGTCTTTACAATCCTCAAAGTCGACTAGAAAACAAACTTCAGCACCAAGACGACGAATAAATTCTTGTCTAAGAGCTTGGCCAGCTTCATCAGCATCAACTGCTAATATAACTTTTTCTTTGTCATCAAAATAGTCTATGCAATTATCTAAATAATCGAGGTTGTTTGAGTTTAACGTAGCGCCATTAGGCACTGATATAACGTTTTTAACTCCCGCTTCGTGCATTGCAAGCACATCCATTTCACCTTCAACTACAACGCAAGAATCATAACCTACAACACTATTGATATTATAAAATATCTTTTCAGCGCCTTTGTATAATTTAAAATTCTTACGACCATCACGATACTTAACGTTAATCAATTGATCGCCGATGAAATAGTTGAATTGAATTGTATTCTCTGACTTACCTGTTTGAGGCATAAACTCAGGACCCTCAGTTACCCGAAGATCCTGTAGAGTTTGCTTTGAAATACCTCTGTCTGCGAACCAGTCAACAACTTTAGAATCAGGTATTGTAACTGCAACTTCGTGCTGAGGTCTAACATAGACCTTATCACTAGCGCCTTTACGCTGATACGTGTGTAATTGAAAACTAGTATCACAGTTGTGACAGGTGCCGAGACCACGTTCCCAATCATAAGAAGCACATTTAGCTTTCTTATTTTCGGGTTTCCTAGTGTGAGAGCACAAAGGACAAACCCCTTGTGTCTTCCCTACTTCTAGGTCGTGCTGATTGAACTCATCAATCGCGAATCCATTGATCTCTTTACTTTCTACGTTCATTTACTAAAACGGTAAATCGTTATCAGTTACTTGTGCTTGCTGCGGTGGAGCAGTCGAGTTATCTCTTGGTGCAGCATCAACATTGTTTCCGTTAGTCCAAACAACCTTAACGTTACCTAAGTAAGTTTTACCCGCTTTAGCGTCACGCTCGTCTTTTGTCTGCTCTACGATAATTGGACCTTGGTTACCGAACTGATCAGGTTCGTCATTTAGGGTAATTGCAATAGGTAGATATTTACCTTTTTTACCCACGATAATTTTGTCTTTAGGAATCTCATTGAGATTAATAGACGCTTTAATAATACTTGCCATAATAAATAAAATTAGTTAATTAATTAATTAAAAGTTACAGTGTCTCTGTTTTAAGATACTGTTTTGGATCAAAGCTTTCATTGTTAAAGAACAAATCATATTGTTCACTAGCCATTTCAACTTTTTTAGATCCTTGTTCATAAAACTGCGGAGAGCAGTCAAATAAACCTATTTGTTGAGTTGTTTTATCTATTACTATAAACAACATCTCATAGCCAAACAACTTACTGTATATGTAAGCTTGGCTGTCGTAGTTATACTTCTTAGCGTTCCATCTAAACTTATCAATATCAGACGTAGTTTTAAGATCTATAACTAGTTTTTCTTCGTGATTAATAATATCTGCTTTACCTTTCCACTTGTTACCAAACAGTTTGGTTATACCAGGCTCTTCAAACACGCAATCTCTACCGTGTATTAGGCCACGACAAACGTCGTTCTCTAAAACTGTATCAATCAGTAGTTGGGCATTGTCTACTTCTGACTGTAGCAAGCACATCTCGCCACCAGAAAGCTCTTTATAAGCCTTGGTATTACGATTAGTTGCTTCTACAATTTTAAAGCTTTTCAGTTTGTCTGGCTCTAATATAGCAGTATGAAAATAACCACCGACTAAAAAAGCTGGTATTTTTTTCTGCGGATCACGTAGTGACAGCGGGTTTTTAAGTAACGTAGATATGTTAGAGTTACTTAAATATTGCTGACCAAACTCACCGTAGTAGTCTTCGTCGTTTCTTAGTCGATCAATTATTTCTTTCATTACTTAGTTAGTTGTTTTTCCTGCGCCGCAGTTAACTTATACTTGTTTTTAATAGCCGCAACATCTCCGCCGCCTTTAACAAACTCAATAGCTTTTTCCATTTGCTCGTTAGTAATAGCAGGTTTAGCCTTGGCAACAACTTTAGCGGCTACGCCTTTGCCGTGCTGGTTTGTAGCGTCAGCGTCTTCAGTATCATCAATTAAGAATAAATTACCAAGAGCATACTTCTTAGCGTATGTAGATGCTGCGCCAAACTGTTGAGCAGTCTGCATACCTTTTTGCTGCATGTCAACGCCGACAACAGCTGTGGCGTGTATAGCATCGGTGCCGTCACTAATAGTAGCGGTTGTTTTAATCATTGGAACTGGATCTGTAGCGATTAGCTCTTCTGATACTGTGACATAAATATTGTGTTGTAATAAAAAGGGTTTTACACCTTCGAGAATGTCTTCAGCTTTACGGAAATAGTATTTACCGAAGCTATTATATGAAGACTTTTTAGCCTTTAACTTAGTCTGTACATCAGCTAATTTTTTAGTTAAATCTTTCATTTGGTATATGGTTTGGTTAATAATATAATTACACAATTGTTGCGCAATTTAAGTTCTAACTTACAGATAATCAATCACTTGCGAGTGATCAACGTAAGCTCTCAACTTGTCAATTGCCTGCTTTTTTAACTGCGAAACACGCACGTAAGAGCTACTGCCTTTTATGTCTAACTTGTCTGCTATTTGCTTTGCAGACAACTTATCACAGCCAAGACCATAACTAAGTCTTACTACGTTGTATTCTTTGTCAGTCAAATGTTTCAACATTAATTTATTTAAGTGGTGAAACAACACTTCTTTCTTCATTGGGTCATCACCTTCGTCCTCATATTGAGGTAGCATATCATCTTCAACTTTAGCATCAATACTTTGAAACATAGAGTTGTAGAACATAGCTTGCTTATCAAGATCATCTTCAAAGCCTTTGCGTATATCATTCAACTTATGCTCTGGTATACGCATTGGCGATCTATTAGCATCAGTACCACGGCGTATTGCACCGCGTATACGCTTAGCTAAGTATGACTTAATAGTTTTCTCAGGATCTACTGATTCTGTTATGTTAGACCAAACTATCTTATCAACAGCTTGTATTAAGCCTATTTTACCCATGCTCATCAAGTCTTGCACGTTCATTATACCTGACGCTGAATCAGATGTAGAAAACTTACGAGCTATATTTTCTACTAAAGGAAGAAACTTTATTATAAGCTCATCTCTAGTATACTCGTCCCAGAACTTACCTTCTGGTTGACTAGCCTTCACGTCTTGTTTATAACGCTTGTAATTATGGTTGTTATAATTTTTCATTATGCAAATATACAAGTTTTAATGTTACGATGGCCATATAGTTACTAACTGTTCGTTGTTCATATCTGTTGGTTTAATAGTTCTTTTTCTTTTTTTAAATCTTGACACATGTATCTATGTATTGTACGTTTAGACACGCCCAAAAGCTCAGAGATACGTCGTATTGTAATCTTTTGTTTTGTATCATTAATATCTATCATAACAGCATAGATGTCATCTGATTGTATTCTAGGGCTTTGACCTACTAGCTGACCTACGATAGATAACTTCTGTTCTTTTGTTAGTCCACTAAAAGGTTTAAATATTACTTTACGTAATTTGTTCTTAGGTGGACGATCAAGATCGGACATGCTAACTTCGTATATAACTTTTTCTAATAAACGTTCTGATACGTTAAAAGTAACAAAGCCATTTGGCTTGTGAACTATATACTCAGACAAAGATATAAAATTATCTTGATCTATGCTAGGGTTTAAATACCACAAAACTAACAAATGCCATTTTAAAGAACGATAAGTATTAATTTTTGCAGAAGATCTAAACAGCTCGTAACATTGATGTGTGCCATTTTCAAAATACATAAACTCTTTAGTATCAATAGTAGGTTCATCAGTAGTTGGTAAACGCCTGTATATTAATCTTTTATTGTTTAAATATGTTAAATTTCTCTCGTGTGACATAAGCCTGTTATTCAGTATCCTTACAGCCTTGTGTCACAGTTGGCGTTAACGATGCAATAATAATTCTTTTACTCTTATCATTTGCAAATTTAATTTCATTAAATTGCTTAATACGTGTCTTTAGGTCGTTGCTCATACAATGATTCGGTTTTTAGGTTTGCAATATTTTTCTTGTCGTTGATATAATAATTCCAATAAGCTTGTACGCTGCACTCGTCTTTGTACTCGTCAGGCATACACTGTGGAGGTTGCTCAAAGCCTGTGTAAACTAACTCGCCAGGCATTTTACTGAGCTTATCTTTACATTTTATGTAAGATAAATGGTCTTTACCATAACGTCTTTTATATTCAGCAGATAAAGCTACAAAATGATGGTATAACCATTCGTAGTTATTGGCTGATCTTCTGACCCATACAGTTGACGGGTGGTTTTTATGCGCTATTTTATATGGCACATCAGCAAACTCAGTATCAATACAGTGGTGTGCGGTACATAACATTTGAGCCGACTCAAGTATCATCTTAACTACATGCTTATTGTATTGGTATTGAGCGGCTTTAACTGGGTCTTGGTGTAAATAAAATATATTCATAGGTTTTCTACAATTTTCTCTAATCGTTTAATATGTTGGTTTACTAAATGGCATTTCTCATACTCTTCACGTTCTTCGTATAAGTGTAACAGTGTCATTAGCCTAGCTAACTCACCGACAGCTTCATCGTCTTCGCGATCGCAATGCCATATTCTATTATCTCTTGGATCTTCTACATCATTAGCTACTCCGTATATACGTTTAACTAAGCCGTCTGCTAATCCATCTATTAATTTTTTTAACTGCACGTCTGTCATATTAATATTATCCATTGGTCATTGTTTTTATTTTGTGAATGTATTTATAAGATCACATGGCTTACCGACAAACAGACATTCATTAGAGTCGTATTTGAATATGCTAATCCATATCTCATCGCCACGACCAGTCCATATATAGTACGTGTAATCTGAGTCTAAGTGCTCTTTATCAGGATGTTCTAGGTATGTAATACCTCTAGAAATTCCAACTTTGTCATAGTGTAAGCATAACTTTAACTTGCATAATAAATGTGCAGCTAAACAGTCTGTACCGTTATGGTCTGCATTATCTACAAATTTAGCTATAGCTACGCCTAAAAAGTCTGGATAGCCATCGTAGTGGTGGTATATTTGATGTGTAACATCTTTTGGTCTTTTGGCAAATGATTGCCCTGGCGTGCGTTCTGCAAACCTAATTGCTGCTCTCGTACTCATGGTATTTATCTATTAATGTGTTAATAATCTCTCTTCCGTTTGCTGTTTGAAAACCATAGCTATGCGTGTGTAATGCGTCAATAGGTTTGTTTTCTAACAACAACTGCATAATTCTGAAAGAATCAAACTCTAGCTCACGAGATACATCGTTAATAGCTTTAGCTAATGATTCACAGTTATGTCTTGGCTCGCTGTTTAGATCGTCTTGAATGTATTCAAAGATGTCCATTGCTCCTAGTTCTATCATAATCAATCTAGTTCGTTTTCTTCTCTACATTCATCACATATTTCACAGAACTCATGTTCTATGATTGTCATTGGTCTTTCGCACCACGGGCAGTGTGGAGTTTCTTCGTCACAAGCGCTACGCATTAATCTAGTAATACGTAATATGCTTCAACATTGTTCTTTCTAAACCACGTAAGACCTTTACGCATGTCATCAATACTTTTTGGCGCGTACATACCCATTTCCATGAGTTGATTTACACCTATTATAAAGTCGTACATACTTAGCTCTTCAGCTGTAAGCTCGTAACTTTGTCCGCTAAACGGGTTTGTAACCTCGCCGCCTTCGCTGTATAGTTCGCCATTGAACCATTTTGGTAATTCTACTTTTGTCATAATTTTAATTTTAGTGAAATATTAATCCTACTTTATTTGTTTTGTTAAACCACTTTGTGGCCATTAAATCAACACTAGAAGCATCAGTATAGCCAGCAGATACAAGCTCGTTATGACTA
>Ga0181390_1000563_pt1 | contig 16889 bp, 14 predicted proteins | sample 13SPOviralmetaG_FD_130085 | JGI IMG/M metagenome (GOLD analysis project Ga0181390, IMG submission 130085) | Marine viral communities from the oligotrophic San Pedro Time Series (SPOT) site, San Pedro Channel, CA, USA - 13 SPOT_SRF_2010-07-21 | ecosystem: Environmental > Aquatic > Marine > Strait...
GAGAATGAGTGAGGATTTTGAAGTACACGGATGCACATTAATACTGTTTGTCTATCATATATTCAATAAAGTGATAGACAAATAAAACCAAAGAGAGATGAAAACAATAGTAACAGTATTACTTATTTTAACCTATATAATAGGAGGACTTTTCATAGTCTATCAAGTAAATAAAGAAGATAAAAATGAAAGAAAGAGATTTAAATGAACTAAGACAGGTCAAAGACACCGTCTATAAACATCCTTACAAGTCTGACAATAAGGAGTCTGTTAAAGACTTGATAATAGAACACTATACAGACACAGAAGATGTGTTATTTGCAGATGGATTAGATGATGCTATCATAGGCTTTGAACCTAATTTATGGAAGGTGGTTTACTCAAGAACTAAAGTCATAGACATCTTCATAGAAAGAGATGGCATGACTGCTGAAGAGGCTGAAGAGTTTGCAGAGTACAACACATTTGCGGCTATGGCAGGAGACAAGACCCCATTATGGATTGAAGACTTTGACTGGGGTGGACACATTTAAATTAGATTTATTTACAGGAGAATCTGCCGAGCGTGAAGTCCTTACATATATTCAAAAAAAGTATCCAGAAGCATACAAAATAGAGGGTTATTTTAAGGACTATGATATTTACATTCCAGAGGTAGATAAATCTGTTGAGGTTAAACAAGATTTTAAATCTGAGTTTACTAGCAACCTTGTCGTGGAAGTAGAATTTAATAACACCCCGTCAGCTTTATCTACAACAAAAGCTGACTACTGGGTCTTCGTAACTAGATTTAATTGGTTTTGGATTACACCAAAACAAATATGTGATTGTATAAGAGAATATAAATACACTCCAGCTACATTTGTTGGAAAAGGGGATACAAAGTCAAAGAAAGCGTACTTAATTAAAATTAATCATATAGAAAAATTTTCAGAATGGACACAAAAGATAAAATCAGAAAAGTAGGTCAAGAGGTTATAGACCTACTCATAGAAAAGAACAAAAGCTATGGAGACTCAGCTCTTGAGCCTGCAAATGTATTTGCTGATGGTAATGCGGTGGAGAATCTGTGTGCTAGGATTGATGATAAGTTGATGCGTATAAAGACTCAAGGTTTCCGTGGATACGGAGAAGATAATATCAAAGACTTGATTGGTTACTTAATTTTACTTAAGATTGCAATACGAGAAGAAGAGGAAGAACCTCATCTTAAAGAATGGCAAGAAGATATATTGGATGCCTTAGAGAAAGACCGCAAACATCAAACTATTTAAAATGAACCCAAACGAAATCCAAGTAACCTGCTTTCAAAGTATATTCGACAAAGACAACCCCGAATACATATCCCTCGGAGATGCCATAAAGAATATCAAGAGAGGCAATTCCAAAGAGCTTGTAGAGGAGCTACAAGAGAGTGGAGACAAAGCATTAAAAAGAAAGCTTCCTGTAGTGTTGTTTTCGGGTACGTTTTCAAAACGTACCGATGAAGATATATTTGAACATTCTAGACTTATAGTCATTGACTTAGACAACGTTGATGTAGAGTCTGTAAAAAGACAGCTTGGAACAGACGAATATGTTTTTTCTTGCTGGACATCGCCTTCGGGTAATGGTGTAAAAGCACTTATTCAGATTAGTAACCCCGAAAGACACGAAGACCACTTTCGTGCGCTTGAGAAATACTTTGAGAAAACATATGGTCTTGAGGTAGACGGTACTGGAAAGAACGTGTCTCGTGCTTGCTTTGAGTCCTATGACCCCGAACTGATAGTTCAGATGGGGGCTAGGATATTCTCTGCTTTCATAACTGAACACGAGACTACTAAGGTTGAGGTGAATGAAGATTATGTCTTTACAGACTATATGAAGCTGAATCTTGCAGCCCGTATGGTTCGTAGAGCAGAGGACGGAGAAAGGCATAATTGCCTATTAAAAGCATCGGTTCTTTGTGGCGGTTACATCTCAGCAGGTCGAATGGAAGAAGACGAGGTTAAACGAGTTTTATTCCGTGAATTCTGCAAGAGAGATTACGACACCCATTATGAGCCTATGTCTACCATTGCAGATGGTATCGCCAAAGGCAAAGGTATGCCTATACATGAAATCATAGACCAAGAAGACAAGGCTCGTAGAGAGATGCTTGTCAATGATGGGGATATGTCTTTTGTTTCATCTGATGATGAAGACTTTAGATGGATAAATGATTTTGCAGAAGGTAAAGTTGATACTGGTTTAGACACAGGGTCTAAACTTCTTGATGAATATTGGAGATACAAACAAAACTTCACAATCATCAATGGTCATTCCAATGTAGGTAAGACAACTTTTGCGCTGTATCTTATGGTAAATTCTTCTATCCGTCACGGGTGGAAATGGATTGTGTATTCTTCAGAAAACAGAACCGCTTCAATTAAAATGAAGCTTATGTCTTTCTCAGCAAATATGGATATCAAAGACATGTCTTATGCACAACGTAAGATTGCATATGAATGGGTTTCTGAGCATTACGTGTTGATAAGTAACAAGCAAGTATATAGTTACTACGACCTTATTATATTTGGAGAGAAGCTGTTGAACAAGGGTGGGTTTCATGGTTACTTCATAGACCCTTACAACTCGCTTAGGATAGATATGAGCGAAAGGTCTGGACTATCTACTCACGAGTATCACTACGAGGCTTCTACTGAGTTCTTAACATTTGCAAACAATCATCAGATTGCTGTGTGGTTGAATATGCATGCTGTTACAGAGGCTCAAAGACGTAAAGGAATGGATGGGCTACCAATTGCACCCTTCGCAGAAGACACTGAAGGAGGCGGTAAGCACGTGAACCGCTCTGATGACTTCCTGACATTTCACAGAAAAGTGCAAGCTCAAGACCATATTGACCGTAGAACTATTGAGTTTCACATACGTAAAATACGTGAGACCGAGACAGGCGGACAGCCTAGTCCTGTGGATGAACCAATAAGATTTCAAATGAATTTACATAACACAGGATTCGTTGACCCCTACGGAAAGCCTTTATTTAAAAGCATACTGGAACAAAGAGAGCAATCTGTTCAGTCTCAGATAATTGACCCCAACACAGCTTTTTAAGCTGTTTATAACTGGTGTTTTATTTCGTAAAATTTTATTTTTTTTATGCCTAAATTAGTTATGTGGCAAATAGTAAAAAGAAATCTTACGGAAAGTATAAAAACGGATTAGAAAAATACTGCGGAGACTCGCTTACACAATCAAACTACAAGTTTGAATACGAGGCTCAGTTCGTTTTGGTAGAGGGGTTTAACTACCCCTCTGACCATTACAAATCAGTCCCGAAGAAATCAGAGCTGGTTAAAGTTACTGGAAAGAAAACCTTACCTATAAAGTACAAGCCCGATTTCTACCTTCCCAAAGAAAAAGTATTTATAGAGACAAAAGGATTCGTCAGAGCTAACGATTCATTTCCTCTTAGATGGAAATTGTTTTTAAAGTTTTTAATGGATTCAGATATGTCTGACCATGCAGTTTTTATTCCAAAAAACAGAAAACAAGTAGATGAAGTAATAAAATACCTAAAAAACCAATGAAACTTGAAGAACTTTCTAGATTGTATAATCTATCCTGTTTAAACGCACATAAATTATTAGATGAACTTTATGAGTCTGTACATACCGCTGATGGAGAACCTCTAGTAGACTCACACGAAATAAAAGCTATACGTCAGCAATTTCTAACAAAAATCAGACAAGAGCTTGAGCTAATTCAGTCTGCTAGTGATGAGTCATCAGAAGTGCAGTAAGTGTCAAACCAAAAAACCTTATTCTGATTTTCATAAAGACAATAGTAGAATAAATGGATTAGCGAGGTATTGCAAACCTTGTAAAAAAAAATACGATAAACATGGAGCAAATCCAAAGTTTTGGAATAAATACATAGTATACTATCTTCCTAAGCACAGATATATAGGTATGACTATGAATATTAAAAGAAGAATCAATCAACACTCTAACCAAGAAGGAAGAAATGTTGATGGTTATAAAGTGCTAATGAGTACTAAATCAAAAAGAGCTGCTCATTTATTAGAAACTTTTTTGCACATAATTGGATTTAACGGATTTCGTTACTAAATTTGATTATGATTCAAGTAGTGGTTTGCTTGGTTGGTTTAGTTTGGTGTAGAAAGAGAGGTTATTTACCTCTCTTTCTCTTTTTATAACGACAACAACTTCCGTCACATTCCCTTGGTTCAACCTCGCAGTATTCTATTTTACGAGGCTGTTGTTTTTTTGTTTTACCCATTTACAGATTTATCAATTAGTCTTCTTACTATGTATAATGCTAGTAGTACTAGCCCAAAGTAGAAAACTAATCCCTGTATCTTTTGCCAAAGTGTTTTCTGTTCAACATATATAATTTTTTCATAAGGCACTTCTACAACACTAATAATCGTATCCGATTCGCATATTGCGTTTATAGTAATGGTGTCGTTCACCTTTACTAACTGTACCCTCAGCCTGTCCTTCACTAGCGTTATAGTGTCGTGTTGCCTCAAAGTCACAGTATCCGTGATAGCCACAGGTGGGCTGACAACCGTGTCCACTACAACCAGCGTGTCTTTTTGGAGTATCATTGGGTCTTTCCGCACCGCTTTCTTCAAGTGCCATTGTGCGCTGCAGCTCATCAATGAGCTTACTAGAATTAACTTTACCAGCCATTTCATAATGTATCAAAATCTGTGTATGTAATGTTTACCTCTTCACCAGCTACTAACGCTGCAGCAATCTTCGGATAAACTCTTTTATACGCAATAGTAGAACGACCAACGAATCCATCACTCCACTCAAAATTTGTTTGTTGAGTATCACCAAGAAGTAAGCACCCAGCAGTATGTTCATCTGTATTACCAGTATGAATAAGGATATACTCAAAGTTAGGAACATCACGTACCCACAACATTCCTTTGTGCATCTCCCCATACTTCTTTAAATATCTACCGTGAAATCCTCCAACCTTGCGGAGAGTAATCCTGTATGTTCCTGCAGGAATTCTAGTTTCACCATATTCTTTGACATCTCTGTGCTCGTCTTCAAGGGTGTAACATAAAAACTTACGCCCGTCTGTGACATCGAATAGTAATCCATTGGTAGAGTCCTTTTCACTGCTAAATCTTAATACTTCTAATTCCATTACTCGCCTTTCTTAGCAAACTTTTCTAAGCCAGCAATACCGAAAGCACCTAGAGTTACTACAACGAAGCTGTTGTAAGTAAAATCGTTAATCGGTAAGTCTGTCCCGAATGCTCCAGTAATTACATCTGCTAGCATTACTAATACCATTACAGCGAACGAAAGAAAACCTATAATGGTTTTCTCGTTCCAGTCATTGTCGTCTTTAAAAATCTGTACGAACTTTTTCATAATTGTTTATTTATTTGTTTTCAAAAAGGTAAGCTTTCATTTCTTCACTTAGTGTAAAACCAAGAAGAGTAAAGTTTTCAGCAATATCTGCCTTCTCTTCTTTTGTTAAGTCCCCAACTCTTCCAAAGTGCTCTAAAAATAATTTAGCTTGTAATTTCGGAGATTTAGCATATGCAACAAGCCCGTATGCTCTTTCGTTAACTTCTAAACGCAAAGCAGATGTTCTAACATATCTATAATATCTTCTTTTGGTTGCTTCTGGAACACCTAATCCATCAATATATTTAGAAATATCTGAAGGTAATTTCTTTTTCTTCTCGTATATTAATTGAAGCTCGTCTAAATTGTATTGTTTGGTTAAATCTCTGATATTCTTTTTGATTTTATGTTCCTCAGTGAGAACAACCTTAGACATAATCTCATCCTTTATACTGTCATCTACTACTACTTTTTCATTTGGAATACCATAAATAATAGATTTACCAAATCCATATGCGTTTGACAGCTTCTTCTGAACTTTCTCAACAGGCAAGCCTTCTGTCTCTTCTTGAACAGTTAGAAGCTTATCTGTCAGCTGATATAACAAAGCTGTTAGAAGTGTAGATTCAGAACCTATTATTTTTTCTGTAGCAACTTCTAAATTTCTTGGAGAGATGTTTCTGTTAACATCTCCCATAAATTTGTAGATGTCATGTACATTTTTATCTCTATACCCTTGAACATTAGCAAGCTTATCTTCTCCTTCAAAAGAAATCTGTTTGTTTCTAAATAAATCATAGTTGCTGAAGTAAGCAATAGCTGCTGAAGTCATAGGAACTGAACCCACCATATTTTGAAGGGTAGATGTTATGACTCCTCTTCCTTTTGCAACATCAGATAGTGGTGAAAATTGACCTGCTGGGAAAGAACCTTCAAAAGCTTCTATTAAGAACATTAAATCGCCATCCTTACTAACCAAATCTTTAGGCACTTCTTTGCCCTTCATTGCATACACTAATTCCTTTGCTGTAATCTCAGCTAAAGCATCGAAAAACATAAACTGATGTACTTTAGGAATCTGAAGTACAATATGTTCTTCTTCTTCTTTTCCATCTATTACCCTTCCAGTTTTTTGTTTTAATCCAGTAGGTATTATGTTGTATCTCATGAGCTTGTAATCGGGGATGTTTTCCATTCCGTCTTTTTCCTCTTCATCATCCCAGAAATAGTTTCTAGCCATCACACCTAAAGCTACAGTCAACGCATACCCTTGTATTTGCTTTTGGGCTGCCATCACAGGATTTTTTCTTGCATAGTCGTATGAAGCTCTAGTTCCCTGTATCGCTGCATTGAAATAAGGAACAACTAAATCAACTTCAGAAGAAAGCTCTCCACTTTGTGAGAAGTCAGCAATCTCTCTAGCCTCTTTAACAGCCATATACTTTATCTCAGATTCAGATGCTTCTGGATACTGTTTAGTAAGTTCTTTTTTACTTCTTTCATAAACAGCTAGCCTTAAAGCAAGCTCTGATTTTTCACCTAGAAAAGCTAATGCATTCATAGGATTTACATTTATACCTCTACGCTGTAAAAATCCTAAAGCGAACTTATTTCTGTTTCTGTAAGATTTACTTGGTCTTCCCTGTGTAGTCATAAAGGATAAACCTCCTCCATGCTCATAGTATTCTTCTACTAATGATGTATCAAGTACAGCAGCCTTTCCAGCCTTAACAAAGTCTAAAAACAAAACAGCCTGCATGAGCGGTAGGGCTTTGTATTTATCATACACACCTCTACCTCTAGTAACCTCTCTAAATCCACGAACAGTACCTGTTATAGCAAACCACGTGTTTAATGTGGTTGATGTCATCTTAACAAGCTGTGTACCCGTTATTGCTCTAATAAATTTCTTGAGTTTAGGGCTAGCGTTTATTGTTTTGATTCCATTGATATCGTTATAGTACTTCTTGTTTATTCTAAACGCTCTTGTTTTGCCGTCTACCTTAAAGAATACGTGTTTATAATCACTGTTGCTAGGCTCTGATTGGTATATGTAATTTCCAAAAGAATCTGTTACAGGTTCTCCTTTCTTGTTTTTCTTATAGTTTCCATCAGCTATAAAATTGCCATCAGCAATGTTTTCAAAACCTTTTTTATTCGCTTCATTGTACATTTCATTAAATAAAATGTTGTTAGCTTTTTTGTTTTGAACAGCACGCAAACTTAAGTTTAACAAAAACTCAGTGTCTGTGAACATATCTTGGTCAGAACCCTCTCTAATCTGTTTTATTTGAGCTTGTTCAAGACCCATTTGCTGGAAGGTAACATCATCAACCCCACCAAACATCTTGACTAAAAATCTTCTTGGAGAGTAATCGTTATTGATGAATCTGTCTCTTGTTTCTGCATCAATAAGCCCAGCTTCAAATTGCATCTGCAGTATTTCTCTGTAAGCATCGAAATACTTGTCAGCTCTATCGCTAAGTTTATTATACATCTGTTTACTCAAAGTTCTCTCGTAGTACTTAAGAGTAGCTTCAGCAATTTCAAGATTCATTTTCTTACCTTCTGGCGCAGGGTGTAAAGGTCTTGTAGAATACTTTTCAACTTTAGCTTCAGTATCAGAAATAATCTTCTTGCTGTTTTTAATGTCTATCTTAATCTCATTAATCAGCTTTTTGTCTTTTACAATCTTAGCCTGCTTAAGCTCTTCTTCGTAATACTTTAGCTGGTCTAATTCATTTTTAAGCTTTGTTTGATTTGCAGAAAGTCTTTCATCCCAAGTTCTGTCAATATCAATAACACGTCTAGCAATAATGATAGCATCTAATTTTTGAAGCATTGTGTTGTCTAACTTGCCATAGATTTCTTTACGCATTCTAGTATAGATTCTATCTGCGTAAGCTCCTGCTCCAAGTCTTGTTACTACAAGAGACTGGACATAATCAGAAAATCCTTTAGACATAGCTTTTTTCAAACCTGCAGCTCTATCAACCCAAGTTTTTCTTGCAAATGCCCTCTTCCAGAATTTACTTTTAGACTGTTCAAGAATAGCTTTAGAAGCGTTTTCTTGAATAGCATCTAAAGACTCAGCACCTTCTCTACCTTTGTCTTCTACATCAACATCTGCCAAAGACTCTCTAATGCCGCTTAAAGAGATAACAGAGCTTCTTGTAGCAAAAGGTTGAGCCTGCATGTTTATATTTAGCACTACCTCTGAATCTCTAAACACATAGGATTCGTTGTTTATCTCTTCAACTTTCTCTAATATTTCATCTGAAGTCAAACCTTCAACAGGCACAGCTTCAGTTTTAGCCACCTTAAACGCTTTTTCTTCAGCAGGGAATAAGGCATTTTGAATGATGAAAGAAGAGTCTTCTTTACTATCTATTTTTTCAGTTTGATTAGATAAGCTTTCGTTTTCAAATCCAGACTGACTACTAGCAGATGCTAATCCCAAAATATCTGGAGACTCAGTTATGTATATGTAATCTGGATTAAAATTAGCATCGTAGAAGGCTACTTTTCTTTCGCCTCTTGCTTGAAGACCACCCCTATTTATAGCCATGACGCTATTCATACCTCTCCTAAACCAAGAAGTGTTAAATCCTTTAGACTTATCTACAAGATTCTTAGCGTGAGTGTCTTCATTTACCCTTCCTTTTCCAATCTGAACAGCACTATAAGTGATTCCATCAGCACCAAAAATCTGAACAACAGCTTGAGTGAACTCAAAAACTTTCCCCAGAGTCTTCATTACACTGATGAAATTCTTTTTGTTATCACCATACGCTGACTCATTCACATTGTTTTCGTATGCAACATCAATAAACCTTTGTCCTTTATTATTGTGATTAATTCTTAATTCAACAATAATATCACCTTTTTTAGATTTCCCGTTTTCATCAATGTATTCAAATGGATATGATTTATCTAAAACCGAAGACTCTCTTGCTATATTTTCTAATATTTCATAGTCAAATTCATCTTTAAAAGATTTTAAGCTTTGAGATAAAGACCTTGCGTCTAAATCGATATCTTTTGCAGCCTCAAGTTTTTCAAAAGTTTCTTCAGCCATTGATTCAAAGTAATCTTTAGCATCTGAAATCCGCGAAACAGCCTTTAAAGACATAGATTTTTCAAACTCAAAGAAAGCACTTTCTAGGTCTGGAACTTTTTTCTGCTCTATAGAACTCTTAATTAAAGAGTATGGCATTCCAGCAAGCTCTGCAATAACAGAAAGGTCTAAGAAATTTTCAAACTCTATCTCTTGTGCTTGAATACTGGTAACGCCAGAATAATTTACAGCACCAGCGTTAAACTTCCAATCTTGCTGAGACTTAGGGTAAGTGTCATAATATCTCTTATATAGAGCCATCTCTGGAGTTACATTTGCATCGGAAAAACCAGTAGCCCTCCACTTAGAAAAGTCTGAATATATTCTTTTAAAATCTACCCCTTGTTTCAAGAATAACTTACCTACAGACTCAATGATTTCCGACATCTCATCAATGTAAGCATCAGCTTCGTCTAGATTGAAATTCATTCTTTGATAAATGCCTCTTCCCATAAAAGCATCGTCTTTAATACTTTCAAGAGCAAAATCAGAAATTTTGCCTTGCTGGTGAAGTTCGACAGCTTTTTCTAAAACACTAAGAGGTTGGAACATATCACCAACATATTCATGTAAATCAGATAAGTCCTCAAATGTTTTCTGTATCTTCTCTAATCTGCTAACATCAGTTAAAGTTTTTTCTATTCTTTCTAAAAGATTAGATTCTATCTCTTTTTGTTCAGCGGTAAGCTCTAGATTTATAGGAATCTTTTTGTCTACAAAAACATTACTTATAAGCTCAATAAAATCTTCTCCTAAAGGAACTTTAAATATCTTTCTATTATCGTTCCCAAGTTTAGAATTTACAAACGCTGTTAACTGTTCTTGTATACCTGTTAAAAATTCAAAGAAATCCATATTTCTTGCAGGGGTAACCACATCGGTAATCATCTTATCAATGCTTTCTTGAATAGTCATTGATATAGCGTGAAACTGAGCCTGTCCTTCCAGTTCCTTTTTAACACCAGAACCTTTGTTTGTATCTATAAATGCATCCTTGTAAGAGCTATATATAGAACGAAGTTTATCCGAAATCTGTGCTTTTTTCACCTTCTCTCCTTCAAACCTTCTTATCATTTCGTTGAAGTTGAGTATGGTAGTATCTCCTTTTCTAAGAGTTTCTACAATAGCAAAAGAGAATGCTGAAGCACCTGTTCTTTCGTTAGCAAAAGACAGGTTTACCACCATAGTAGGTTTTTTTACTCCGTTTACTTTATCTGGATAAACTATAGATGAAGTGAACTTTAAGTCTGGACGTTGTACAAATGCTATTGGTAATTCAATAACATCTGCAAAACTAGACAGAGTTTTAGAGACTTTCTTTTGTTTCTTGTCGGTGATGTCTTTATCAGACATAAACGACTTCGAGCTAATCTGAACAATACCGTCAATATCAGTTTTCTCGTAAGAAGATGGTTCTACAAGAACGATACTTCCGTCTTTGCGTTGGTGGCTTTCAATAAAGCCCGCTCTTCTTATTTCTAGAGAATGCTCAAAGTCTTCAGCGATAATGTAATTGCTGTTGCTGTCTATCCATTCTCCATATATGTCAATAGGCTCTAACCCTCTTTTAGGGGTTATCGCATTTCCATAAGGGTTACTAGGAGAGCCTAGATTGTCTAAACTTTCTTTAACCTCTCTTTCTTTACTGTTCTCTACATTTTGTTGACGTGAAGGTCTAATCTGAGCCCCCGTAGAGAAAGCAAATGTAAGCTTCTCTAAAAGCTCTCTTACATCGCTCTCTTTTTCAAGCTGTGTCTTACCATTAGTAATACGCATAGCTCTTAAGAGTCTATTCAACAGATTTTTAACTCTTTCAATAAATGTAGGGCTAGACTCTCTAGCCTCAACCATACTTGCTGGGTTACTAAATACAGCAAAGAACTCTGTAACAAGTTCCAAGTCAATAACATCTTGTGAGCGACCTGCTTCCTTGTATTTATCAGCGTGGTCAAGCACCTTTTTAGCATCTCTGCTGCCTTCTAATCTATTTAGAATACCTCTTACAGCTTCAGCTGCAATAGCGGTCTCTGCTGCTGAGTTCTGTAGGAACACATCGAGCAGAGGATGTATAATTTCGTGTTTAAGAAGCTCTAATGTTGTTAGATTGTCAAGCTGTGTATCTGCATCAACAAGAACATGAGCAGTCTTAGTTTCTGGATTGTAGTGACCGTTACTTTTAGATGCGTTATCATAAGTCTGATTATAAGACTCTCTAGAAGCGTGCAAGACCACTCTTAGGTCTGGAACGATTCTTTTCATTACATCTTGGAAACGACTAATAGTCTTAGAAGTCTCTTCTTTTACTTCTAGACCTACACCTTCTATTCTTGGTCTAGCTGGCTCTTCCGCAGCTGGTTGAGTATCATCACTTGGTCTTTCTTCGGTAACTTCATCAACCTCTCGAACAGCTTCATCTTGCTGTCTTCTTTCTGCTGCTTCAAGGATTTCTCTTGCTTCTTCATCTTTTTCTAATTCAGATTCTACTTTAGCTATACTTTCTGGTGTTTGAAGCTGTTGTAAATGTAGCTGATACGCCACATCAATAGCATCTTGACCTGTTAGGTTATAAGTTTTTGACCCATCTGGAGACTTCATAACAACACGCTTAATAGTGCCGTCTTTGCTTCTTTTTATGGATTTAAGTCCTTCTATTGAAGGAGTCATTTGAGTTCCTTGCGGTGCTGCTCCTGCAACACTGTTATAAGTAAATGAACCGTCTGGGTTAACTTGAATTACATCAACAGCATCAGAGAGTCCTATTTCCTGTAAAGGTGTTTCCGAAAGCTCATCAAAGTTTCCAAGCTCAAGTATTCTTTTGTCGTCTGTTTCTACAGATAAGGATTGCCCATCTTTAATCAATGTTCCTTCTATAAGCATTCCTTGAACAGGGTCGAAATATCTTACCCTTTTGTTCTCCATTGTTTTAGGAGTGGACTTAGCTACTCTTTGCTCTGCTGCTGCAGCACGCTGTTCAGTAGTTTGCTGTGCTTGTGTTAAAGAAACATCTTGCGTTGCTGCAACTCCCTCTGCTGTGGCTTCTCTTGCTTGAATTCCTTCAATACCTTCTCTTTGAGAACCTTCAAGCTGTAAATCTAAACCTGCTTTACCTTCAATCTGAGCTTTCTGTATTAACAACCCAGCAAGCTCGTTTTTCCTTCTATTTTTTACAGTTTTATTTGTAGCCTCTTTTACAGCATCTATAGTTTTTGAGATGTTCTTATTTATGTTAGACAAGGTTAACTTGTCTGATAAATCTAACTTGTCATAAGCTTGATTCGCTTTACGAATAAGCTGTTGCCCTTCATCACGAACTTTAGCTGCTTCTTCAAGGATAATCTTTCTGTTAGTTGCATTGTCTTCAGCTCTTGCGGATTCTTTAAGGTCGGTGTACATAGCCTGTAGCTCCTCGTACTTATCCATGTCTTCCTTGAGGGGCTTGTTGTACAGTGTGCTCTCCACAGCGTAAGACTTAGCAGCAGTAACACCAGCCATAGGTGCGCCAATACCAAAGCCTAACAATCCTGCATCTGCTATCGCTAGAGCATCAAAATCTTCTCCAGCTATAACGTGAGCAAACAGCTGATTTGTAATCTCTACACCAATTTCTTCCACAGTCTCTGCTGCACTGTCGTATACAAATCTATTTGCAGCACGAACTGTAGGGTTAGAAAGCGCATCTTGTACTTTTGAAGAGTATGGCTTTATATAATCAAGTGCTTTGTCATAAGCTTTTCTTTTTGCTGCAAGAGAGGCGTTTCCAATATCGTCAGAAACCCCAATAGCTTTTCTAAACCTTCTTACGTTGCCTAGTCCTCCAAGAACCCTTCCCATAAGGATTTCTGCTGCACCAGAACTAATAGATAATGTTGCTTTGTCTGTAGCTGAAAGGTCTAACCTGTCTCTATATGCACCATAAGTTGACAAACCACTGCTTGTTCCCATAAGAGCCAAGCCTATTTCTGGTTGAACTATAGTAGCAGCCATGAGACCAACAGACTGAGAACCATAATAAGCAAACTTAAGAGCAGCTAATCCTGTTTCTCCGTCTTTAAAAGTTTCTGTAACTCCTCTTTCATCATTAGGGTCAAGACCAACAAGCATCATTTTTTCTAAATTACGCTGTTGTTGTTCTAATTGAACCCTCTCTGCTTTTTCTGAATCTCCTACAGCATCGTAGTAAAGTATAGCAGCATTATCACCGATATCTCTTACTACTGGGTCAACAATAGCCTTAGTAAACCCTTCTATACTGTCTACTAATCCACTATCACCTTCTCGGTCTGGCATGTCTGTTAAGCCAGCAGCCCAAGCAGCAACCTCAATACCTTTGCCAATGGTTTCTAATGTGCTAATTTCTGATTCATCTACTCTTCGTGCTTCTTTTGCACGTTCAAGAGCTATCTCAGATAATACACTTTTTTGATATGAATAGTCATCACGAACCATTTCAACAGCATCTTCATAGGCTGTTTGTTCGTCAAAACTCATAATAGTATTAATTTTTTTTCTAGAATCCTCTTTACGTCTTTCAAGCTCGTCTTCAGACATTCTATCTGCTTCACTCTCTAAAGGACTTACTGTTTCTATAGTTCCAAAACCTCCTGCTTGAAAAGGAATTGAATATTGAGAAAAAAGGTCTCCGTATTCATCAGCTGCTTGATTAGCCTTACGGTCTCGTGCTGCATTTTCTAAAGCAAACTTTTCTACAATGATAGATACACCATCTCCACGGTCTGGACGTTGGTCTTCGGGGATACCAGCTTCATCGTATATAGCATTACGGTCTTCTTCTGATAAAGCTTCCTTTACTTCGTATTCTGCCTTTGGAGTCGTATCCTTAAGGTTACGCATCCAGTTAGGAACTTCTACAGGGGCAGGCTGTTGTGTTTCATCGGTAGAAACCGATGGAACATCTTCTTGAACCCCAAAAGAATCTGATTCCGTAGAATCTTTTTTTTTAAAAGTTTGAGCTATGCGAAGAAGCTGCTCTGTTGATGCTCCTGCTGCTTTCGCTTGCTGAAGAATTTCCTTGAGACCGTCAGACATTTAAAAAGTTTTATTGGTGATTAACTACCAGAGATAATGCTCTCTATTTCTTCATCAGTAAAACCCTGTGTTTTTAGGGTTTGTATTAGCTCTTCTTCTGTAGAATTACCACCTTTGTTTTCCTCTTGCGAAGATACAGCTTTTCCAGATAACATCTTTTCTAGACTTCTAACCCTGTCGTCTATTTCAGTTCCTGTTCCAAAGTAGTAACCCATAAGGTCTCTTGTATCTTCGGATAGTTTAGAGAACTCTGATACAGACATTGGTTCTGCTTTACGTAGATACTGCTTTCCAGTACTCTTATCAAAAAATCCACTATCTTCTGCAGATTCTTTCTCAGCGTATATTTTTCCGTCTTTTATACCCATACCTACAACCCTATATTTGAATTGCTTGGAATCTGTTTGAGTTTTTCCTTGTAAATTATCTGCAAATCCTGTGTATACATCAAATACTATAGATTCATCTTCTTTACCATCAACTTCAGAAAACTTAACCTCAGTGGTTTCTCCTTTATTTTTATCTAGAACAAAGAAATCCTTATCTGTTCCAGTACCAAAACTTATTCCGAAACCTCTTCTAGTAGAACTTTTAGGTGGTGCAAATAAATCTGGAACGCTTTCTTTTAATCTCTCTCCATACCAATTAGTAGCATCTTCCATAAGCTTCGGATTACTCATTAGAGAGGTCATTTCAGCATACTCTTCAGCAGTTACTTTGTTAGGATTATCAGATTTACCTAATTCACTTATTGCATAAGAAACCATAACATCCTCTAAGAAAGCTGGTTTGTTTAATTCGTTTTCATATAGGTCGTTTACACGGTCTTGAGCATCAGCAACAGTGCTAGCAGCAGTTATCGCTCTACCTTGGTCGTTTAGATATGTTCTGAAGTTTACATATTTCCCTTGCTCTACAGCTCTAGGAAGTATAAATGAATTGTTTGGATTTACTGCAGATTGTAAAAATGTAGAATTTACAGCAGGAACAAAAGCATCACCATCTTTTACGTAGGTTCTTCCGTTCTTATTTACAACTACACCCGTTCTATTTGTAAAATCAGAATAGCTCTGACTAGATTGAGTTGAGTCTAGCGTAACATCTTTAAATCCGTTAGATTTATTTTTAGAATACTCTTCACTAGCAGATGTAAGAATTGCTCTCCCCGAAGTAACAGCATAGTTAAGTTCACCTGCAGCTTGTCTCATAAGCTGTTCGTCTTTAGAAGAACCCGTCTCCTCAAATCTTATAGCAGCATCTCTAAAGTTAGCATACTCTGCATCTGCAATTTGCTTGTAGATACCTGTAAGACCCATAGCGTTGTCAGCATAGGCTTTTTCTGCTCCAGTAGCTTGAACTGTTTTTTCAAGCTTTTCTTGTGCAGCTTTTCTTTTAGCCTCATTAGCTTGGTCTAACTTGTAACCAAGTTCGCCAAGCTCTGGTACTTTAAATACTGTTGTTCCTAATACTGACATTACTTATTTTTTCTTGCGTTTCTTTCAAATCTCTTAAACAGCTTCTTAGCAAAGCTACTTTGATTAGCTATCTTCTTAGCCTGTGTAGGGTTTACAATGTATTCACCGCCTGTAGCCTCTCCTACCTTTTCACCGTCTTGTACTAAGTCAATAGGATTTGTATTGTGGTTAAAAGAACCCTCAGTCATCATGCCTCCACTTTCAAATCCCATAAAAGGATTATCAAGATATTGTTGAATTGGGGTTTTTATAGGCGCACTTGCGTTTCTTGATGGATTCATAGAAAACATACCAGCCTCTATACCAGCCTGCGCTTCCTTCATCATTCCTTCTTCTTGCTGAGTAAACTCTCTTTTTGAAACATCAGCATACGGATTAACGGTATTTTTTCTTGCTTTTTCTTGTTGCTTCAAAAACGCCTTGCTTGGTGTTGCCGAACCATCAGTTCCTTGACCAGCAAACATTGCACCTTTACCTATAGCTCCAATACCACCACCTATGTTTCCAAGTGCTGCTTGATAAGCTTGATTAGCATATGCCATATCTCTCTGACTTCTAGCTTCTTGTCTGCCAATAGCTCTTTCTTGAGCTGTGGCTAACTGCTGACCTGCTTGTAGTCTAGCCGCTCTCTCACCAGCAAGCATTTGTTGTTGACCTCTTTGCGCTCCCATAGTAGCAGCACCAAGACCACCCACCAATGCTCTTCCTCCTGCGCCTTGTAGGGCTTGTACGGAAGTAGCTAAGTTTTGTTGGATAGCATCAGACTGCATTCTTGCAAGTTCTGAATCGTATGCGTTTTTATAGTTCTCGTAAAACTGAGCTGGGGTTTCCAAAGAGGGTGCAGAAGCTCTGGCTCTTTCCATTTCA
>Ga0181390_1000566_pt1 | contig 16841 bp, 24 predicted proteins | sample 13SPOviralmetaG_FD_130085 | JGI IMG/M metagenome (GOLD analysis project Ga0181390, IMG submission 130085) | Marine viral communities from the oligotrophic San Pedro Time Series (SPOT) site, San Pedro Channel, CA, USA - 13 SPOT_SRF_2010-07-21 | ecosystem: Environmental > Aquatic > Marine > Strait...
CTTATCTTAAATGATGATGGGGACTATTCACTTACTGATACTGATGGTTCATTATGTCATGGTCATATTTGTGACTGTTGCGGTGAGCTTGAAGAAGAAATGTCTTCTACACCATGTGGTGAGAGCTACTGTAACTTCTGTTACAATGAGAACTACACAAACTGTGCTATCACTGAAAATGACATACACAATGAAGACAGTGTATATGCTCACCTAGTTATAGGTAAAAACGCTGATGGTGAAGAGATGGTCAGAGAGATGGACATGCACATGGACTACGCAGTGTATGTAGAGTTTACTGAGGAGTACTGGTACATTGAAGATTGTACTTACCATGAGCCTACCCAAGAATATATACCTAATCGCATCTTCGAAGATTACATTGACTACTATGAATCAACACAAGCAGAACTGGAAGAAGCATGAATAAATTCGATAGAATACAACAGCTTATTACAATGATGTCATACAAGCGTCCTGCTTACAGTGCATCAGAGAAAGCTTTTGCTGATAGGTTCTTACTGCCTGTATTTGGTAATCCTGATCGGTTTGGTAACTTTATACATATTGTAGGTGATCAACCTGATGTATTGTTTGCAGCTCATTACGATACTGTTCACAAGACTGAGGGTATGCAGGGTGTCACAATGGATCACGCGACTGGTATGATGACTAAGACTGCGTTTGATGGTGAGTGTTTAGGTGCTGATTGTACTACTGGTGTCTGGTTACAGTTAAATATGATCGAAGCAGGTGTAGAAGGTGTCTATGTTTGTCATGCCGCTGAAGAGATTGGTGGTATAGGTTCACGAGGTATCGTCAACTCTTGGGTAGACTTTCAGAACAGAGATAGCAACATCAATGCTTACCCTTGGCTAGACTATATTGATGCAGTCATATCTTTTGACAGGTTAGGTACTACTAGTGTAGTAACTCATCAGACAGGAGAGCGTACTTGCAGTGATATATTTGGTTACTCACTCATTGACTTGCTTAGTGGTCAATGGAACTTAGAACTTGACAAGCATGGAGTTTATACAGACTCTATGGAATACGCAGAGATCGTACCAGAATGTACCAATATAAGTGTTGGATACTATCAACAACATACATCCAAGGAAACACAGGACGTATTCTTTGCGCTAACCTTACTTGAGAAGCTCAAAGAAGCCGACTGGGGGCGGTTAGAGATAGAACGTGAACCTACCCCCTTGAGTATATGGAACGAGCCTGAGGAGCTAGATATGGATGCCAAAGAAATGATGGAGATAGAAGCTATCGAGAGATTGATAACTGACCATCCTAAACGTCTAGCAGAAATGCTATTCGAATTAAACTTAGACGTTGAGATACTAATAGAGCATCTTGACTTAGATTATTTTAAAGTAGATCAATATAGAAGGAATTTTCACTAATGTCATTTACTTATATCGTAGAGATAAAACAAAACAAGTACCTAGTGGAGTCAACAACCACTAGTTCACTATCTAAAGCAGTATCTTATGCTGAGAAGAACACTCTTGTAGGCGACTTAGTTGTCGTCTCTGAGGGTTATGAAGGCTCAGATGGAGTCGTCGAAGGAGTTGATCACGTAACTTCTTGGTATGTTGATTAAAATAATGCTTGACAAGTTATTCAAGTATCGTTACAATACAACTTGTTGTTATACTTTAAGTATTAACTAATATTATCTTACTAAAGATATAGGAGATAAGTATTACTTAAAGTATACTTAATGTATAGGAGAGTTACATGAAAGAAACTAAACAATACACTTGCGCAACCTGTTACTCCACCGACTTACAATGGAGAGCATTTGTCTCTTGGGATTACATCGCTCAGGAGATGGTTATAGATGAAGTAGGTGAAGACATAGCTAACGAAGCTTATTGCTTTGATTGTGGTCAAGATGTAGAAGTAGAAACAACAACAATCGTTCATAGATTAATAGGAGAGTACTAGTTGAAGTTATACACAAACAACAAAGGACAATGGGTAGGCACTCAGGCAGATGCAAAGAAGTTAGGTAAGTATACTAACCCTGATGTACCAGTCGATAAGAAAGGCCTACTCGAATTTCTAAACACCAACAGTGTTGGCACTACTATGCAAGAATCAGAGCCAGTACAAATAATTAAGAAACCAGATAAAAAGAAACCTAGAGAAGGTTCTTGGGATACATTCAACAATGTACGTGACCACCTTGAGACTTGTAGTGCCAATGATCTAAATACTGCACTATCAATTATTACTAACCGACTACACGATTTTATTAAATAGGAATATAAAATGATGATAGACCCAATCCTAGTAGGACTAGGAATATTAGTAGGCATTGTTGTTTATCAACAGTGGGTTATTAGAAACATACAGATTGATCTTGATGATGTAATAGACGGACACAATCATTTAGTTAAAACTATTATAGTAGCATCAAAGAATGATCCTAATATATAAACAACAAAGGGGGCTTTACAGAGTTCCCTTTTTACTTTATAATACTACACATACTGTTACTACAAATACTTACTGAGTATTTTCAATAGGGGTATAGTTCAATGGTAGAACATTTGATTCCAAACCAAATGATGTGGGTTCGATTCCTACTACCCCTGCCAAATCAAACAAAGGAGATTAAACAATGAAGAACAAACTACTTATCTCATTTTCTGGAGGTAGAACGTCTGGTTACATGACACACCAGTTGCTAAACTCTATTCCTAGTAGTGTAGATGCTAGAGTTGTCTTTGCAAACACAGGTCAAGAAGATGATAAAACATTAGAGTTTGTTCATAACTGTGAAACTAGATTTGGTTGGGATATAACTTGGGTTGAAGCAAAAGTTGACCCACAAAAAGGTAAGGGTACACGACACAGAGTTACTGACTACAAAACGGCTTCTCGTAATGGAGAGCCTTTTGAAGAAGTAATAAGTAAGTATGGAATACCTAATCAAGCTATGCCCCATTGTACAAGAGAGTTAAAACTAAGCCCTATCTATTCACTCTGTAAAGAATGGGAATGGAAAAAAGGAGATTACTCGTCAGCTATCGGTATACGTGTAGATGAGATTGACAGAATGTCATCATACGCAGAAAGAGATAATTTAATTTACCCTTTAGTCAAGTGGGGTATTAGGAAAGAAGACGTACTAAATTGGTGGTCAAAACAAAACTTTGATCTGTACCTCCCAGAACACAGAGGTAACTGTATCTGGTGTTGGAAGAAGTCTTATAGAAAGTTAGTTCAAGTATATAGGGATGACCCAGAATCATTTAACTTTCCAGATCGTATGGAAAAAACTTATGGTAGAACAGGAGCTATGGCTGAAAGGTCTGGAGAAAAACAGGTGTTTTTTAGGAAGCATCAATCTACTATAGATGTAAAACGCATGTCACAAGAAGGTCACATAGGCTTTGAAGACATTAACTTTGTAGAAGAATGTGCAGAAAGTTGTGAAGTATTTAGCGATACCAGTTTGTCGTATAACCACAACTTAATTAAAGGAGAATAAACAATGCTAGCTTTAACAGCAACTACAGTTATATTATGTATAATACTTTACTTAGTAGTAACAGATAAAGGAGAAGATTAAATGGGTAACTTAGTTCATCAACCATGTCCCTACGAAGCATGCGGCTCATCAGATGCTTTCTCTTGGGAGCAAGATGAACAGGTAGGCCATTGCCACAGTTGCTCTAGGTCTTACCCGATGTCGGGTATGGGTCAGCTACAGATATTTGATTGGGTGGCTAGTGACTATCCATTGAAGAAAAGAAAGGAGAATATAATGAATGCAGAAATAATCTCAGGTACTTATGAAGGTATCCGAGGTATATCAGCAGAGGTCTGTCAGTTATATGGTATTCAACTACAACTAGATGCTGATAACAGTCCAGTACGTTACGCCTTCAAGTGGCCTAACAATGTTAAGTATCGTGGATACGATGAGAAGAAGTTCTGGTTAAAAGATCGGTCATCACTTGATGATCTATTCGGGCCAGACTTCAACAGTGGTTCATCGAATAGGTTATACATAACCGAGGGTGAGTTTGATGCCGCATCCCTCTTTGAGGTGCTAGGTAAATCATTCCCTGTTAAGTCAATTCCAGGTGCATCTATCTCAGAGAAGTTCATAAAGAAAAACTTTGAGTATATGAATAGCTTCAAAGAAGTTATATATGCAGGTGAGTTAGATGATGCAGGTTCAGTAGCCGCAGAGAGATTGTATCAACTCTTTCCAGAGAAGTTTTTCTTTGTACCAATGTCTAAGCACAAGGATGCTAACGAGTTCTTAATGGCAGGGGATAAAGATGACCTGATGTGGTCAGCTAAGAAACCTCAACGCTTCTCACCAGACAACTTCTACATCGGTGATCTAGACATTGAAGAAACAATCAAGAGAGAGAACCCTTACAGCTACGTTCCTACAGGACACAGTGGACTAGACGATAAGATCAGAGGTCTTGTTAAAGGTGGACTAACCTTTGTTAAAGCACCACGCGGTGGAGGTAAGACAGAGATGGTTCGTTTCTTTGAGTGCGGCTTACTTTCTAATGACCCAAAGGTTAAGATAGGTCTGATGCACATGGAAGAAATGAGATCAACTACTTACCGCGCTATGGCTACTTATGAGTTAGGTATCAATGTCCGTACTAAAGAAGATGCTGCAACTAATGGCATCAAGGAGGACGCTGTTATCAAAGCGGCTCAGAAGATTGCTGATGATCGTACTGTAGTCTTTGAACTTAGGTCACACGATGACCCTATGAAGCTACTGGACTACGTTAGGATGGCGGCTACAGTATATGGGGTCGACTATGTATTCATTGATCACGTACAACGCCTAGCATACCTATCCCAAGGTGGTGCTGACGGTGCTACTTCAATGCTTACAGCTATTGGTTCTCGTATGGCTCAGTTAGCTAAAGAGTTAGACATTGGTGTTATCTTTATCTCACAAGTTAATGACGACGGACGTACCAAGTATGCAGGTTCTCTTGAAGAAGAAGCTATCATATGTCTAAAACTAGAGCGTGATACTGAATCAGAAGACGAGGGTATTAGGAATACTACTAACTTCATCGTTGACAAAAACAGACCTTTCAGTAGACTAGGCAAAGCAGGTTCTATATATTATGAGCCAGACACAACTATACTAGAAGAGGAAACATTCAATGGGGTATGATGACGATGACTACAACATCAGTGTAGATAATCTATACTCAAGTGTTGATTACTTTGATACATTAAGTGATGACGAGATAGATCAGTATGATGATAACAAAGAGATTTACTTTGAGCAACTTGAGGCAAGAGTTTCTGTAGCAGAAGATCAGCTAGCTCATGCACTCAAAAACGAAGACGATCCAAACGTAATTGAAAGGTTACAAGACGAATTAGAACTACTACTTATCGACTACTTTAACTTTGAACTTTAGGAGGAACTATGGCACGTATAGCATTTTGTGATATTGAGACTAACGCTATTGAACATCCAGACTCAATCTGGTTAGTCGGTGGTAAGATGCAAGATACTGGTGAAGTCTTTAAGTTTGAAAATATACATACAGACCCTATAGCAAGAAAGGAAGCTACCGAGTGGCATCAATCCTTAGATAAGATGGTTGGACATAACTTCATTCAGTATGACCTACCTATCCTTAACAAATGGTTAGACGCTCCTCTTGACCCGCGTAAGGTTATTGATACTTTGATTGTGTCCCGCACAGTTGATTATGATATAGCTATACCTACAGGTGGGAAAGGTCCACACTCACTAAAGAGTTGGGGCATACGCCTAGGTGTTTATAAAGGTGACTATCACGACTTTGCCAACTTCAATCAGGACATGATTGACTATTGGTATGGAGACTTAGATACTACTGAGGCATTGTTCAATCACTTCAGTCACATCCTATATGATAATGACTGGGCTAGATCAATGAGAGCAGAACATGACTTACAGATTGAGTTAGTTCGTAGTAAGTATCACGGCTTTTATTTTGATCACAGCTTAGCTCAGAGTTTATTAGACAGTGTTATAGTTGAGAAGCAAGAACTTGAACAACTCTTTCAAGAAGACTTCCCACCTAAACTACTACCTGTAAACACTATCAAGTATCGTGAGAAGAAAGATGGTACGGTATTCTCTAGTGTGACTAATGCTAAGAAGAAGTATGCGGCTACTGATAAACAAGGTGATGACCTTATCTGTTACGACTTTATCAGCTTCAATCCTGGGGCTTCTAAAGATAGAGTAGATGTACTGTGGGATGCAGGTTGGAAACCCTTTGAGAAGACTGCAACTCATAACAAGTTCAACAGACTTAAGATAGGAGACCCGTATGGTAAGAAGATACTTAAGATGGATCAAGATTTCTATGACGACAAAAAGCAATCTCTCGAAAGGTATGGCTATACGGTTTCGGAAGACAACTTATCGACGCTACCTGATACTGCACCTAGGGGTGCTAAGTCACTTGCTCAGTGGCTTACGTTAGAAGGCCGCAGGTCTTCACTGGTTGAGTGGATTAATCAAGTGTGCGATGACAGTCGTATACATGGTACTATCAATAATATTGGCGCATGGACAGGACGTTGTGCACACAACAATCCAAACACCGCCAACATTGCTTCACCCTTTCACGGCACACCTCGTAATGCAGTAGACGAGATCAAGGCCAAGTACGATCATCAGTTACGCCAGTGTTGGACAGTACCTGAGGGTAGTTACTTAGTCGGTTGTGATGCAGACGGTATTCAGTTACGAGTACTTGCTGACTACATGTGGCGACACTTCGATGCAGATATGTATGCTAACGCCATCATGAAGGGTAAGAAAGAGAACGAGACAGACATACACAATATGAACAAGAAAGCTTTAGGTATATCACATGCTACTCGTGACATGGCTAAGACATTCATATACGGATGGCTACTAGGCGCAGGTGTTGCTAAGACTGCTAGTATCATGCAGGTTGGCGTACAAGAAGCCGCATCAGCTATGAAACGCTTTGAGCAAAGCATTGATGGTTTGTCACCTCTCAAGAAAAGAATGGTTCCTTATATTGCAGACAAGGGCTACTTTACAGGTTACGATGGTCGTAAGGTTATCGTACCTAATGAGCACAAGACTTTAGCAGGTATACTACAATCTGGTGAGTCTATTCTTATGAAGCATACTCTTCTCAACTTTCACAAGAAAGCTAGAGCAGAGGGTATCAACTTCAAGATGTGTGCTTTTGTGCATGACGAGTATCAAGTCGAAGTTATTGGCACTCGTGATGAAGCTGAGCACTTAGGTAAACTAATTGCTACTACTATGTCAGAGACAGGAGTTGAGCTAGGTTTCAAGATACCAACTCCAGGTTCTTACGACATAGGAAAATCGTGGTATGATACACATTGACCTGTTGACATATCACTCAACTTCTGGTATAATTGCAGAACAACAACAAAGCTATAGGAGATAAAATATGGCAACTAAAACAATAGAACTAACAGGTATCTTAGAGTGGGCTAAACTGTTCGAAGGTAACAGAGATAACGGTGAGTACGATGTAGAAACAGATGGTGCTACAACCGTTGACATTATTATGGACGATGCTACGTTTAAAATGATGAAAGACTCTGGTGTTCGTAAGCAAGGTAAACCTGACCCAGACGGGCGAGGCACTCGTGTCAAGTTTAAAAGACCTTGGAAAGACAAGTTTGACCGTGAGTGGGCGGCAGGTGCTCCAAAGGTATTCAACCCAAGCGGTGACGCATGGACAGATGCCGATGGTATGATTGGTAACGGCTCAGTAGGTGTTGTGTACGTTGATGTATATGATACTAAGATGGGTGTAGGTTCTCGACTAAGTGGTGTTCAAGTCATAGACCATGTAGTATTTGAATCAGAAGGCAGTGGAGGTGTATCAGCAGGTATACAACCTAAAAACTACTCTAACTCTACCCCTTCTGCAACCCCTGCACCGAGCAAATCAACACCAGGGGATATTCCATTCTGACTTCAAGGCCCTCGGTAATTACTTGGAGGGGCGCAATCGCGCCCTTTCTCACCTCTAACAGAAGGATATACAATGGCTAAACAAATAGCTACACTTGTACAAGACATGGAGAGCGTGATATTTGGTAACAAAGGTTGGGACAACACTGTTGGTCAACTGGTTGGAGCTAATATAGCTAAGATGGCCTACGATAGATTTAAAGCACCACAAGAACCTAGGGGTTACTTATCTATGTCGTCACTTGGTACACCTTGCTCTCGTAAACTATGGTACAAGATTAATCAAACAGATAAGGCAGAATCCTTACAAGCCAACTCACTGCTCAAGTTCTTTTATGGAGACATGATTGAGGAACTTGCTTTAGGTATCGCACAGCAAGCAGGACACGAAGTTGTTGGTCAACAAGATAAGATGAACGCACACGGTATCAAAGGAAGTCGAGACTGTGTAATTGATGGCATGACAGTAGATGTTAAGTCAGCTTCTCCTTACTCTTTTAAAAAGTTCAAAGAAGGAAACCTAAGAGATCAAGACCCATTCGGCTACATCTCTCAGCTATCTTCATATGTGTATGCAGCTAAAGATGATCCATTAGTTACTAATAAAACTCAAGGTGCATTCTTAGTTATAGACAAGGTAAATGGACATATATGTTTAGACATGTACGACTTTACTGATGAACTTAAAACTAAAAAAGAAGAGATTAAAGCAATCAAGGTAATGGTGAAAAGTAAAGTACCACCACCTCGTGAGTATAAGGACGAACCACAAAGCAAGACATCTCCTAACAAGAAACTATGTATGGAGTGTTCTTACTGTGAGTTTAAGAAAGCGTGTTGGCCTGGGTTAAAGAAGTTTGCCTACTCATACGGACCTCAGTACTTAACTAAGATTAAGAAAGAACTAAAGGTTCCAGAAGTGGAGGATTTCTAATGGCTAAACGTACTAGGTTTCACGGTATTGCAGAAGGTTACAGGTCTGGCTTAGAGGAATCTACGGCTACTGACCTTGCTGAACGTGGTGTCGGTTTTACATACGAAGAGACTAAGATCAAGTGGACAGACTTAAAGGTGAGAAGCTATACACCTGACTTCGTTCTAGAGAATGGTATCATCATTGAAACTAAAGGACGCTTCGTATCTACAGACAGGCGTAAACATAAAGAAATACAAAAACAATTTCCAGAACACGATATACGTTTTGTATTCAACAACTCACGAGCCAAGCTCTATAAAGGGGCTAAAAGCACCTACGGAGATTGGTGTAAAAGTAATGGCTTTCTATATTCAGATAAAACTGTTCCAGAGGAATGGACTAAGGAGATAAAGAAATGACTATATCAAAATCAGCAATGGGTAAGACAGCAGTGGTCTGGTCTTGTGCTCACGCATCACCTGAGGTAAGTAACGAAAGATTTGATTGGCTAGGTGGTCTAATATATGATGTTAAGCCTGATTATTGTGTAGACCTAGGGGATGGTGCAGATATGAAATCTCTCAACTCTTACGACACACGTAAACCAGAGGCTGTTGTATCTCAAAACTACGAGAGGGACATCGATTCCTACAATGAATCTCAAGAACTTCTACGTTATAGATTTAAACAACATAGACGTAGACGACCTAAGTGGTATGGTTTCGAAGGTAATCACGAAGCACGAATTAGTACTGCTATATCTTTTGACCCTAGACTAGAAGGCTCTAAGTATGGTATCTCTTTTTCTCACTTAAACACTAAGAAGTACTTTGATGAATATCATCCCTATCAAAACGGAGCACCTGCTATATACAACTACGATGGTGTAGACTATGCACACTACGTTGGTGCAGGTAACTTTGGCAGAGCAATTAGTGGTGTTCACCACGCTTACTCTCTTCTACAAAAGCGTTACAGGTCTTGTTCAGTAGGCCACAGTCACAAACGTGATATGTACTTCAAAGAAGACGTAGGCTCTAATGGAGGAATAGGGGCAGTAGTAGGTTGCTTTAAAGGTGCTAAAGAAACTTGGGCAGGTCAGTCTAACGGAGAATGGTGGAAAGGTGTTCTTATTAAACGCAATATAATAGAAGGTCAGTATGATGCTCAGTGGGTATCTCTAGACGTTCTTAAGAAAACTTATGGAGGATAGTATGGAATATGAAGTAACATTTAAAGTAAGAATGGAAGCTGACAAGTTTGTACTGGAGCTTAACCCTACTGACAGAGAAGACATTGTTAAAGATGAGGTTCTTTCTGTACTTTACGATCTTGAAGATGGTATAATAGACTTTATGGAAGTAACAGAGGTGAGCTTATGACAAACTTTGAAAATAATACACACACAGGAAATTACTCTCAGTGGGTAGAGGGTAAGATAATGACAGAAGGTAATACTAGACTAATTGAAAATACCTTAGGTCTTGTCGGAGAAGCAGGTGAAATAGCTGAAAAGGTTAAAAAGCTATTACGTGACAACACTTGGATAGAAACCCAAGACATCGTTAAAGAACTAGGAGATGTCGCATTTTACTTAACTGCTTTAGCAAATTACTTTGGCAGTGACTTGACGGACGTGTTAGATATTAACATGAATAAACTTAACGATAGAGAAGAACGTGGTGTTCTCTCTGGATCAGGAGACAATAGATGATAAAGAAAATATTAAACAGTAAAGCAAGAAGGTGTATATGTAGTTTAGTACGTAACCCATTCCTTTGGTTATACAGGTTCTACAACTACCTTCAAACATGGCAGATGCACAGGGATACTATAAAACATCTCAACAGGTTATCTAACCGAGAGTTAAATGATATAGGCCTTACTCGTGGCGATATAGATAACTTAGTATGGATGAGAGAAGACTTCAAGAAAAGAGGGCAAGGGTATGAGGCTAACGGTGATAAGTGAAGCACAGTCCCTCTTCCGTGTAATGTTATTAATAGATAAAGAATTTAAAAAGGATTAACATATGAGTATTAAAAACCACCAAGGACCAAGCCTAGGAATATCAGAAGAAATACATGCTATGAAGTATCGCTCTAAAGGTGAGAGCTTTCGAGAAGCTATGGCACGGGTAGCTGACTCCCTCAAGGACAGTGAAGACCACTACAATCAGTTCAGAGAAATATTACTTGATCAACGCTTCTTACCTGCAGGTCGAGTACAATCCGCAATGGGTTCACCTCGTAAAGTGACACCTTACAACTGCTTCGTATCAATGACTATTGAAGACAGTATGGAAGGCATTATGAAGGCAGCAACAGAAGCTGCTAAGACTATGCAACTAGGTGGGGGTATTGGTTATGACTTCTCTACACTACGACCACACGGAGCACTCATCAAGAGCCTAGACAGCCGTTCTAGCGGCCCTCTTAGCTTTATGGGTATATTCGATGCATTATGTAAGACTATCAGCTCTGCAGGTCATCGTAGAGGCGCACAAATGGCCGTTTTAAGGGTCGATCATCCAGACATCTTAGAGTACATCAAAGCTAAGAACAACTCAACTAACTTGACACAGTTCAACATGTCAGTCGGTGTTACTGATGACTTTATGGAAGCTGTTAAAGAAGACAGTGACTTTGATCTAGTATTCGAAGGCAGAGTATATAGTACTATCCGAGCTAAAGCTTTATGGGATGACATCTTACGCTCGACATGGGATTGGGCAGAGCCAGGTATCTTGTTTATTGATCGTATCAATCGTAAGAACAACTTACACTATTGTGAGTACATAGCAGCCACCAATCCTTGCGGAGAACAGCCTTTGCCACCAAACGGTGCATGTCTACTAGGTTCATTCAACTTGACGCAATATGTTGAGAAGAACATTGACTCTGGTTTTGGTTTCAACTTAGAGAAGCTAAAACATGACATACCTAATGTTGTACGGGCAATGGATAACGTAGTTGATAGAGCTACCTACCCTCTGCCAGCGCAACAGCTGGAAGCTCAGAGTAAGAGACGTATGGGTCTAGGTGTGACTGGTGTAGCTAATGCTCTTGAAGCACTTGGCAACCCCTATGGTTCAGAAGGATTCTTAAATGATCTAGAAGAAATCATGCAAGTTATTAGAGATACATGTTACAAAACATCAATAAGCCTTGCTATAGAAAAGGGCCCCTTTCCATTATTCGAAGAGGAATATTTAAACAGTGAATTTGCTAAAACATTACCTGATGACATCCGTTCAGATATCACTAAACACGGCATCCGTAACAGCCACCTACTTTCTGTGGCTCCTACTGGCACTATCAGTCTCAGTGCTGATAATGTAAGCTCTGGTATCGAACCTGTGTTCTCACACTTCTACGATAGGACTATACAAACATTCGATGGTCCGATTGTAGAGCGAGTAGAAGACTACGGTTACAGAGTATTTGGTATCAAGGGAGAGACTGCAGATGCACTATCGGTGTTCGATCACGTTAAAGTTCTTAACTTAGCATCTAAATATGTGGACAGTGCTTGCTCTAAAACATGTAATGTTGGAGACGATGTAACATGGGAACAGTTCAAGGATGTATACATGGCGGCTTACGATGGAGGTTCATCAGGTTGTACTACCTTCAGGGCTTCAGGTAAGAGATTTGGCATACTCAATGCGGCAACGTCAGAGGATGCAGTAGTAGAACCAGAGGTAGATGAAGATAACTTCATTGACGAAGGTGGAGCCTGTTACTTTGACCCTGCTACAGGTCTTCGTACTTGCGAATAAGCTTGACAACAACAGTATATATATGATACTATTAGGGAGGTTCTTAACAGTTCCTCCCTTTTGCTAAACAGGAGAAATAATGACCCAACAAAAACCAAAGATTAAGAGCAAGAAAAGAGAGACTACTTACAAAGGTGCTTCTAGTAAAAGGACATCTGGCATTACACCCAAGAATGATAATCAAAAACTATTAATTGATTCTATAAAGTCATCTTGCCAAGTAATTGTATTTGGTCCTGCAGGGACAGGTAAGACTTATGTAACAACTACAATGGCGGCTGACCTATACACAACTAAAGCTATTCATAAAATTGTAATTACAAGACCTATGGTTTCAGTTGGAAAAGAAATTGGTATTTTACCAGGAGATTTGGGAGAGAAGGTAGCTCCTTGGTCTTTACCAGTGCTTGATGTTTTAATTAAACACCTAGGAAAAGGTGCAGTTGAAACAGGTATTAAAAATGGTAATATAGACATGGCTCCTTTAGCTCTGATGAGAGGTCGTTCGTTTGACAATGCTTTCATCATTTGTGATGAAGCTCAAAACATAACAACACATGAGCTTAAGATGCTACTTACTAGAGTAGGGGAAGGCTCTACTATAGTTCTTAATGGAGACATACAACAAACAGACCTTAAAGAAGGAGATGGTCTAACCAAGATTACCCACCTAGCTAAGAAATATAGCTTACCAGTACCTATAGTTGAGTTCACACTAGACGATATCGTAAGATCAGATATCTGTGCACAATGGGTTAAGGTATTTTATGCAGAAAAGATATGATTCCCAAATGTTCATGGTGCGGAGACAGCACACTAAAAGGTTTTAAATGTAAACTATGCGGAGAGAAGACTATGGCTAAGAAGAAAAATGAAGAAATAGTGAGAGAACCACAACACTACTCGCGTTGGGTGATAGAACCCATTGAATTTATAATGCGTAACAAGTTTGAGTTCTGGAGAGGTAACATAATAAAGTATGTTGTTAGAGCAGGGTTTAAATCCTATGAGGGTAAAGACTCTACTGAATCAGAAATTATTGATTTAGAAAAAGTAATAAGGTACTCAGAGATGCGTATAAATCATTTAAAAGGTAAGGATAAGTTATGAAATTTGTAGTAACAGTTATACTAATTGCATTGGCTTTAACAATAGGTGTGCCTATGACTGCACACTCAGCTGATATCACTCACAGTGATTCTCAGATAATTCTTGAGGGTAAGATTAAGAATGATGACTACAAAGAGTTACAGAGAGTTGTAGATAGAACAGGTATAAAGTCTATACGACTTAACTCTGATGGAGGAGCTGCTATAGAAGGTTATCAAATAGGCTATACTATACGTAAAAACAAGATGAGCACTGTAGTCAAGAGAGGGGATAGATGCCTCAGTGCCTGTGCTGTTGCCTACTTAGGTGGTACAAAGAAGTATAACTACGGTATCCTAGGTTTTCATGTAGCTTGGGCTCAACAATCAGGTAGAGACTTTAATGATGGTATGAAAGCAGGTCAACTCTTTGGTTCTATAGATGCTATCTACTCTTTTAATATGGGCTACACAGCCCAACTTAACTTTATTGTATCTCAGATAACTAGTAAAAAAGACTTTCTTGTACTTAGTCTAGACGATCTAAAACTATTTGAAATGGAAGATAAAGAATACACACATTTTCAAGAACTACCTAAAAACTGGATGTCTGACAGACTTTATAACCCACTTAGACTTCACCTACTAACAGGAGGCCGATAATGGATAAATGGAAATGGTGGTTCGTCACTAACTCAGGTATCTTAGCCTTAGTTATAGGTCACATTAAGTTTGATCTATTTAATCAATTATTAACATCAGATAGTACATACCTTACTTTTCTTATAATTGCTATCTCTATAGCAACATCAGCATCTATGTTCTTTAAAAGAACTGATATGCATTGGTTTGCATCAGACGCAGTTTTATCTATAGGTATGGTAGGGACTCTATTCGGTTTTCTTATGGTGTTAGGTCAAAGCTTTACAGACATAGACACAAGCTCAGTAGAGAGTATGACAGATGCTATCGGTATATTGGCTACTGGAATGTCTACAGCTCTTGTAACATCTCTTGTAGGTCTTATAGCTTCCTTGTGGTTAAAGCTACAGCTAGTTATACTAGGAGATTGATATGAGAAAATACAGCAGTAATCTAGCCTTTGTTGACCTACTATTCAACTTGCTTGTTGGATTTACTAGCCTGTTTGTTATTGCATTCTTACTAATTAATCCAATAGCTAAACAAGGGGTAGTTGACCCACCTGTAAAAGTTATGTTTGAGATATCGTGGGATGATAAAAGTTATCACGATATAGACTTATACTTAAAAGGACCTGACAATCAAGTTGTGTATTACGCAAATAAATCCAATGGTTATATAACTTTAAAAAGAGATGACTTAGGTTTTCAAACAGATACATACGAAGTTAACGGTAAGATAGAAATAGTAGAACGTAATTATGAGATTACTACTATGTCGAGTTTACCTGACGGAGATTATATAGTCAATGTTCACTTCTATGCAAGAGGTAAACGTAGACCTACTGATCCTGTCAATATTAAAGTAGCTGATTTAAGTCAAGAGGTATCTGTACGGGTAACAAGTATACAACCTTTTAAAATAATAGCTGATACATCTACGATACTTAAATACTTTCAAGAAAGAACTATACTAGTTTTTAAAGTAAAAGATGGTAAAATTGTAGAAGTAAGGGATGACATACAAGTCAGATTAAGAAAGAAACATGCACAACAGGGAGGTGGGTTCTGATGACTAACATATATATAGTGTACTTACTACTAAGCACTTTTGTAGTATTTCTAATGTTCTACTCTAGGCTAAATGTATTCGTCAAAGCTTTAGCTTTATCGGCTACAATTCTTTTAGGTTTACTTACACAGGCTCACTACATACTACAGCTAGGTAAACCTATAGAAAAGTACCCTTCAGACGAATTTGTTTATGTTCATCATATGTCTGAAGTAGACAAAATATATGTTTGGATATGGACTAATGAAGCAGGTAATAGACTACACGTAATACCTTACAATCAAGACACAGCTGAAGAGTTGCAAAAAGGTAAGGAAAAACAGCAAAAAGGCTCTACCCAAAAAGGTAAGTTTTCTAAAGCTAAAGACGGCTCTAACAACCCAGGTCTCATGATAGACACTTGGAAAGGACCGAAGAATTTAAATAATAAATAAAGGAAAATATAGTGACTATATTAGAAATGGCTAAGAAGACTATCAAAGAAACAACTAAGGTTGCGGCGAAAGAGCCTAAACCAGAACCTGCAATGCTACCTCCTGGCTCTTACCTAAGAGAGCACGGTATGCTTATGCTAATAGATAAGTTTGATCAAGAGAAGATCATGCCTCTAGTAGCTGCTATATACGAATACAATTTAATGCCAGAAGATTTAAGACCAGATCAAATTACATTAATAATCAACAGCCCAGGAGGTTCAGTACACTCAGCCTTCCACCTTATTGATGCAATTAAAATGTCAGAGATACCTATAGTAACAATAGGTAAGGGTCTGGTAGCTTCCTGTGGTGTGTTAACTATAATGGCAGGAGATAGAAGACTACTCACCCACAACACTTCTGTTATGTCACACCAGTACTCATGGGGTTCAAAAGGTAAAGAACATGAATTACATGCAATGATTAAAGAGTTTGATCTAGCAGGTGATCGTATGATAAGTCACTATAAGAAATGTACTAAGAAATCTGAAAAGTATATACGCAAACATCTATTACACCCTACTGATGAATGGCTTACTCCAGAGGAGTGTATTAAACATGGTATTGTTGATGAAATAGTTAACACTTATTAGGGGTTGACAAAGAGGTGTACTTATGGTACACTTCCTTATATTCAAATAAAGGAATATGTTAACATGACCACCAAACGCAAAAAGCCCCCTGCTCCTAGTTTGGAACAAGAGGCTAAAGCCTTTATTAAATCTAAAGAAACAACCACTGTGAATGTTCCTAAGAGTCTCTCCTCTCATAAAGAACAACTAGCAGCTTCAGTCCTAGCTGGACTGTTAGGTTCCAGTGGAGGTAATCGAGCAGAAGAACTCGTACAAGAAGCATA
>Ga0181390_1000568_pt1 | contig 16777 bp, 17 predicted proteins | sample 13SPOviralmetaG_FD_130085 | JGI IMG/M metagenome (GOLD analysis project Ga0181390, IMG submission 130085) | Marine viral communities from the oligotrophic San Pedro Time Series (SPOT) site, San Pedro Channel, CA, USA - 13 SPOT_SRF_2010-07-21 | ecosystem: Environmental > Aquatic > Marine > Strait...
GACGTTGATAAGCTTCGCATTAAGGACCACTAATATAATAAGATTATGAAAGATAAACGCAAACGTTTTATGGTGGTCGATAACTTAAATGGTAATGTCCTTGCATCCTGTTTAGCTATCGATGAGAAAGAAGCTAGAATTAAGCTTAATTACTTTATCACCACATACCCGAGTTACGATTTAGTCTCTGAAAATATTTAATGCCGATGAAAATACTTAAATTTAAAATTGAAGGAGAGATTTATGATCAAGAACTGCCTGATGACATCGCTGAAATGCATATGAAGGATGGTACTTTAAATGATCTTATAATGCAAAATCCTGACCGATTAAAGGGATATATTGAATCTGTTGATCTTTCGCTGAAAAACTCTCCTAACAAAATTGCTGATAATATTATTCATGTCGGTGTTGGTGAAAATGGTAAATTACAAATAAAATGAAAATGTCAATTATTACAATTATAAGTATCCTCGCGTTAAACACTGGGTGCAACGAAAGAAATGGTGAAAATTTTATTGGAAATAAAAAACCTCAAACAGTGCCGATAGGTGTGTACATTAATCACCAAAAACAGTGGGGAGACCTTATTACTCATGGTTTTTTAGACGATGTCAAAGAGGCTGAAAACGGTGTTAAAGCCGGATTGTGCAAAAGGACTAATAGGTGGTACTCGTATAATTCACCAGAAGGAGGTACACAAACTATTGGTTATGGCCACAAATTGACGCGGGAAGAAGCTAATTCTGGTAAATTTAGAAAAGGCTTATCAAAAAACCAAGCTGAACAACTTCTATTATCAGATCTCAATTTGGCTATAAGTAGACTAAAAATGCCAAACTCAAGATGGAATAGACTATCTTGGAAGCAGAAATGGCTTTTATTGGATTACCAATTTAATGTTGGAAGTGTTGAGCATAAGTTTCCTAAGTTCACCCATGGAGTGCTGACGGAAAATAAATCGATACTGTTAAAAGAATATCTTCGTACATACAAAAAGGAAAATGGTAAACGGTATTACTTAGGTGATCGTAACAACCGCACATTAAATTTCATAAATGATAATTTTTAGTATGTACAATTTAGCAAATCTATAGTATAATAATACCATGAAAGTCAAAAAGAGAAAATACCTTCGTTCTGGAAGGCTTGCAGCTCCAGATTTTAAATTTACTGGAGAAGAACCAGAATGGAAAAACAGTAAAAATTTGGATACAACCTTTAACAAGGCGCTCAACTTCTACAACTATTATCTAGATCGGGATGACTATATTCATATCATTTGTGAATATATGAAATCTCAAGGTTATAACAAAGATGAAATTAAATTGATTGAAAGTGTGCCTAAGTCTAATAGCGATGTTGCCATAACAGGTAAAATTTGTAGATGCTTTAACGTTGGAATGCCTGCTGAATTTAGAGATTATTCAACCTATGTGAAAAATAATATTTCTTCTATTATGTCTGATGCAAAGGAACATACGTATCAAAAGAAATACGATACTACACAAAAGGTTAAACCCAATGTTCATAGAATCATGCGAGAAAAAGTTCGTAAAGGAGTTTTATTTGAAATTGAATCGGTCTTTGACGAATGGTGTGCCAATCCAAAAGTAAAGATTAAAAAGATATCCATTTCTTCAATTCTACGAGCTGAAAACGTACCAGTCTCTTTTATTGGCCCCGTTGCAGATCTAATTAAAGCACAAAAGGAAGAGTTTGATTTAGCATATAACAAAGAATGTGATCAGTGCGTTGAAGGATATTCATACCTCACAAAGGTTCAACTTAGAAAAAGAATTGAGGTGTGTGATGATATGCTGAACGAGCTTGTTCTTTACAAATCTGCTAAAAAGGCCACTCGTAAACCTCGGATTAAAAAACCTAAATCCGCGGAGAAGCAGGTTTCGAGAATAAAGTATCTACCTGAATCTAAAGAATATTCAGTGTGCTCGTGTGATCCTGTTAGGGTTATTGGGTCTGAAACGTTGATCATATTCAATACTAAATATAGAAGAATGACAATGTTTAAATCACAGGGAAGGAATGGACTAACTGTTAAGGGCACAACAATTCAAGATTTTGACGAAAAATCTTCTTATTCTTTAACACTAAGAAAGCCACAGATTAGCAAACTACTTCCTATTCTAGTAAGTAAAACAGAAAAACAAATTGAAAAGGAAATAAACCTTATTAAAACCAAGCGCAAGCCAGCAAAAGGCAGGTGCAATAAAGACACCGTACTATTAAGAACAATATGAGTAAAGATAAAAAAATTGTAATTACACCCGCGATAACGAAAGAGCAGTTAAGACTCGAAGTTGAAAGACTTGTTCACCATGATGGTATGAGTTATACAGAATCTATTATTGAAATTTGTGAAAGAAGACAAATTGATCCAGAAGATATGGCTAAACTCGTAAAGCGCGGACCTCTTAAAAATAAACTAGAGGTCGAGGCAATGGATAGAAACATCATAAAAAGAACAACAACAAAACTATATTAATGTCTAAAAAACTACAATCTTGGTGGAAAAACATAAACATGTCAGCATACATGTTCGCGTTTATATGGGCAACAGGACCTCTTATCTTTTGGCTCCTTGTCTTTCACATTTTTTCAAAAATAATATAAAGATGATAAGAATTATTATATGAGCGGCTATCGTACATACCAAATCTACCAATCTCTTAAATTACACTTTACGACTGATTACAATGCAGTAAAGTATAATTTCAAAACGGGCACAAAACAAGCAACGTTTGAAAAAAGAAGAGATAGATACTTCTTTGAAAAGCTTTCTCGGAAGTTTAATGCCGAAACATTAATCGATTATTTTACTGCAAATCTTATTGAAAACCCAAATGTCTGGATCGGTGATGTAAACGATAAAGTCTATAACGATTATGTTGCACGGCAAGATAAATTAACCTATATGATGAATCAGGATATGAAAACAATGTCCAACAAAGGATACTCCTTTAATGAACTATGTACAACCTCTGATGACTTATCTTCTAATCCTCTTTTAGAGGCATTAAGAGGTGGCGAGATTAGCACTGAATCTGTCGTTATGGTTGATATACTCGTAAACTTTCTATCGTCTCTAAAGAAGAATCTAAGCGATCCTCTAGGTATAAATACCGATACTATTAACTTATTACAAAAATATAAGCTAATAATGTTGCGTCGACCACTGCCACAAAATAAAATAAAGGAAAAGCTACTCTTATCTTTTACCACTTAAACTTTGGTAAATAAAAGCAATTTAAGTATGTACAAAGAGTAAAATCTATGGTATAATACTTAAGAAACAACAAACAACACACACTGTAATACACTGCAATACGAACAAATAAAAAAATTATGTCATTCGAACAACTAAAACAAAATCGGGATAACGCTATTAGTAAATTGGTAGCCGCATCAACATCAAACAATGAAAAGAAATCATACGGCGACGACCGTGTTTGGAAACCTACTGTCGACAAGGCTGGAAACGGTTATGCCGTAATCCGCTTTTTACCAGCAGGTGGAGGTGAAGATCTTCCATGGGTACGTTATTGGGATCATGGCTTTAAGGGTTCAACTGGGCGCTGGTATATCGAGCGTTCTTTGACTTCTATTGGTCAAAATGATCCTGTTTCTGAACTTAACTCACAACTATGGAATACTGGTCGTGATGAAGATAAGGAAACCGCCCGTCAACGTAAGCGTAGACTACACCACGTTTCAAACATCCTTGTTATTTCAGATTCTGCTAATCCAGAAAATGAAGGCAAAGTCTTCCTTTATGAATATGGTAAAAAAATCATGGATAAGATCATGGATGTTATGCAGCCACAGTTTGCTGATGAAACACCAATCAACCCATTTGATTTTTGGAATGGAGCAAACTTTAAACTTAAAATTCGCAATGTTGAAGGATATCGCAATTACGATAAGTCAGAGTTTGATGCATCTACAAAACTATACGATGGTGATGAAACTCGACTAGAGGAAATCTACAATAACCTATACAAATTGGATGAATTTACCGATCCAGAATACTATAAGTCTTATGCTGAACTTCAAAAGAAACTCTATGAAGTTATTGGCGAAGCTGATGTAGCAAATACATTTTCACCTGTTCAAACAGTGGAGATGAATACAACTAAAGAACCGATTGTTGATGCACCTGCACCACAAACAGTTACAGAACCTGTATCATCCACATCAGATGGAGACACGGGAGATGAAGACTCTTTAAGTTATTTCGCACGTCTCGCAAATAGCTAATATACAAATAAACAACCAACAATTATTGGTTATACATAATCAAAGAGGTAGCCTTAATTGGCTACCTCTTTTTTGTCTAAGATCTCACGTCCGCGCGACCGTCTTTTTTGTTGGCCTATACTCATGTTTTTTCTAGCTTCCTCAGTGTGGACTGTACCTTTAAGCATTTCACCAATCTTCCTATTACGCGCTTCTAGATCTTTTGGCTTACACTTATCACCGATCTTTAAGCCTTTATTCCAAGGAGCTTTACCCATACGAGATGCGCTCATCTTCTTCTTACTCTCTTCAGAGTGTTTCTTGCCTGTCCAATTATTGTTAACCTTCTTACCTTTATTCCACGGAACAAAGCCTTTCTTTGCTTCACGCATCTTCTTTCTACTCTCTTCGGAATGGTATGCTACCTTTATATCCTTACCAGACATCGATTGAACTGCGATTCTGTCTTCGCTTCTGCCATGTAACTTCCACAATAACCAGTGGGCAATGATATGCTCACGGTGTGTTAAGTAAGTATAGTTGGTTTCTTCATCTAGACCACCTATGTGTCGAGGTGTTATGTGGTGTCTTTCTAGGCCTGAACCAACTGGTTTCCACTCCTCTTTTAAATGCTTGCGGGAGTTGACAAGATTGTCGTGTATTTCTTTATAAATAGCCATAGCTGAACTTCTCTGTTTAATGTTATTAAGTTTAGAACTGGCAGATACTAGTAATATCGTGGCCAGTACTTTTATTTATAATAAACGCGGTTTTCGCACGCTTAGCAAACTCATAACATAGACATACATACATAATATAGTAAAGGGCAATAGTGAAAGCTATTGCCCTTTTATTATCCTTGCCAATATCCACCGCCATAAACACCTGCTATCGTTTTTGATCTAAGACCACTTTCTCCGATGACATTATACTGCGTATTATTTGGTGCGTTTATTGTGGTGTTTGTTGAAGAAACGTTTGCTGGACCGGCAGGTCTATTTCCACTACCTCCAAATTCGTTTATACCACGAGTTGCTTCAAGACCTTCTTCCAATTTTTTGATAGATTTAAGTTCCAAATCAACTCTTCTTTTTGCTGCGTTTGTTTGCGCGTCGAGATCATCGATGAAGTTCTCTGCAGACTCAGGTAAAAGAATCTTTGGGACCTTTTTAAGAAGACCAGTAATTCCTTGTTGTAAAAATAGGAAGAATGATGTAATTGATAAACCAATTTTCTTTAATGTTATTTTTATCTTATCAAGAGTATCAGCACCAAAAGTGTCCTTTATGAGTGCACCTAGCATATTAAAAGGAATCATGACAGCCCCAACTATTCCATCCCAAATCTTCTGTAAACCTCCCATCATTTTATCGGTATCCCACGTGAATATACCAACTACTAAATCGACTAATCCACCAAAGACATCTTTAACGCTTTGAATAATTACTTCTGTTTGTTTACCTATTTCTTCTGCTATATTATCAAGACCAAGCCATTCGGCGAGCTTAGTCGGTATCCACGCTAATATACGAAGTAAGCCACCAACCAATCCATCAAACACTTCCATAATCCCTTGCTTGATGCCTTCAATTATTCCACCTTCCTCGTAGCCTTTCATAAACCCTTTGACGAAGTCAATTACGCCGAAAAGAATTGTGATTGGTAAAAATATCTTTCCAAGTACTCTTCCAATACTACTTGCTACCTTCATAATAGACTTAAATGGTCCGGAGTTTACAAAATCAGCAATGCGCTTAAACACATTAAAAATCTTACTGAATGCCCCGCCTTTTCCAGCAAAGATCTTACTAATAAATTTATTATTCTTAAAAAAATCACGGATTGGCTTAAACATCTTATCAATCAATTTGCCAAATCCACCTCTCGTAAGGAAATTTAGTTCAACACCTAACTGGCCAATAAAGGCAAAAAACGTTACGAAAGGAGCCAATAATAAACCGAACCCTATACCTAATAGCTTACTAAGTCCACCATCTGTCTTAGGTATAAGCGATTTTAAAGCAGAAGACAAACCATCGACTAATGATGTAGAAAGCCCATTGATACCATCAGCAATATCTTGAAATAACGACTTTTGCTCAATGTTTTCTTCAAGCTGTTTAAGATCGTTTTTCTTTTGCTCATCGACAAGTTTATCAATGGCACCTTCTTCGTTGTTTACGATCATGACCTTTTGAGTAACATCAGCAAGATCTTTTTTTGTTATGTAATCACCGTCAGGCATATTTCTATTTATACTAAAAGAAGAAGGTTATTCACCTTCTCCTTTATATTTTTAGTGTTGTTCAGCACTTAACTTCTCTTCTTCCAAATGATTCTTTAATAGAGTTAAATAAATTTCCCTTTCCCACGGTATCATATTATCAAGCTCTGTTAAGCTATATTTGTGATGTTGTAACAAAGAAAACTGGACATAATAATAGTTTTCTAAGTTATTGTGAGAAAGGCTTATTCGAAAAAATCAGCTAAACCAGCTAATGTTTTCTTATTTGAATGATTACAGTGTGGACATGTATATTCAATGTCATGCTTAAGAGAAGGGATTGTATTTACCCATTCGTTAATTTTTAGCACCTGCTCAGAACTTAATGAATCAATAAAATCGTCAATCTCTTTTGTTGAAGCTTCAGAAAACGGATAAACGTTATCTCCATCGAACACACTTTCGATTACAGTAGAAATCGCAGATGTCAAATCATTTGCATTTTTTCCTCTAGCTGATTTTTCAGCATCCTTTAATCCAGGCTCTTTAAGTATAACACCAATCTCATCAGTTAATTTAATATTGTTGTCATGATTACTTTCGTTAACATTAACATCAATGGCTGATAGATCGATTTGAGTCTCCACGTATTCATCGCAACCATCGCATTTTACATTAATATCGGATGTTTCACCTACACTTTTTGATCTAATTTGTAGAAGAATGTACTCAAGGTCATACATCGCCAAATTGTATAGATCAACTTTACCGAATGTACAAGACTTAATTACATCTTTCATAGCTGACAGTAAGCTTGAACTTGTGTTAGCTTCTTGTGCGATCATTAAGATCTTTTCTTCTTTTACGAGGAATGGTCTAAACTCAACGGTTTCCTTTGTAGATGGAACAGTGAGAGTATACTTTGGCGTTTCAATTGTTGGTAACATAATAATTTTTGTTTTTATAATTTAGATTAATTTCTTAAAGACATTAAGTTTGTCTTTAGTACTATTTATTATAGATTTAATAGCACCTTCTACGTTGAATGTATCGTACGTCATTACAACATCAATCTTAATTGTTTCGGAAGATGCATTAGATAGTTCAACACTGTTGACACTTACTGGGAATGCATCCAGAAGTCTAACTCCGTAAATTGGTGTGTTCTTTTGATCAAGTTGTTGAATAAAAACGTCTGTCTTATACTCACTATCATAAGAAACCATGTGTGAATCTGGATCAATGATTGATTCCATCCATTTGTCAAAGAATTTTTTTACGTAGTAATCATTTGTGAGTAAAAAACTAAATGTCACATCTTCGTTAACGACTGTGTTAGGTTTTTTTCTTGTTGCACGATCATACGGGTCGTATTCAGTTGTTTGAATAATTCGACCAGGTAGTGAACACGATTCGCATAGAATATTGATATCGCGTGGATCATTTACTAATCCACCTAAACTAAATGTCCCACTTAAGGCAGAAGCTGCAGCAGATTGTAGATCCAAATTTAATAGGCTTTGAGTAGGAGGAGTGATTGTTACTGCAAAACGATTACCTCTTGCAATACCTCCTCTTTTTCCAATCGTGGCCTTTAATTGATCAATCGTAACTGGATTGATTGTATTTTTTACGTCATCTATAAGTCCCATGTTTTTTATGTGTAGTATTTTTTAGAATCTTGCCAAACTTTACTTGAAGGTACTTTAGCAAATTGTTTTGGCTCGTGCGGTAAGAATAAAACTGATTCCCAATGCTTTGATGGAACTTCAACGATACGTGATGTAACGTGTTTTCCAAGATAGTGTTTAAAACATGGTTTAAAGTATCGAAGTTGTGAGTTTCTTTTTAAAAAACTATATCGTAACCTTAAACGTGTAGTTTCATCATAGTCATCATTATTGGTATATTCTGTCAATCTATCGAAAAAGATAGCTCTTATTTTTGGTGGAAGGTAATGCAAATTTATGCCATAAAAACCACCTTTAGCTTCTCCTATTAAAAATATGAGTGGAAATCTATCATAGTATGGTAATGTTTCTTTTCCCTTAGGATCATACGTGTAAAAAAACATCCTACCTATCCATGATCTTTTCTGTGGTAATGATTTTCGTATAAGATTGTCATCCCGCAGAACCTGCTTCATATATCTAGGTGCTCGAATAGTTTTTATTTCTTTTCTAAACCAATCAAGCGCTTCGCGCGTACCCTTCTCTATTCCAGCTGCGGATGATCTGGTTTCGAGCCTATTCAAAAAGGTATTTGGCATATAAGTATTTATACATTTACAGAATCTTTATGCCCATAGATTTAAGTGTGTGTTCTGTCCAAATTCTAAACTCCATATCGTGTTTATGGGCAAAAGCCGCAGCTGCTTCCCACTTAGATTGGTTTTTAGCATATGTCATCACCTCCCTTAAATACTTCTTTGTTTTTCGACGAGATTGTTTTGGAGGCTGTGTTTGTTTATCTGGTTTAATTTCTATTAAATATAGTTTTCCGTTTTTCATACGAATAAAAAGGTCAACAAAATATCTATGAATCTTTCCATCTGTTTTACAACGATATGGGACCACCACTTGTTCTGAACTCCAACCGATCACCGAAGGTGTTTCATCCAACCACTTGAACGCCTGCCTTTCCCACATTGAACGATAAACAACATTATTGAAATCACCTTCATATTTAGAAGGGTGTTTGACTTTGTATTTTCCTTTATAAAACTTCATTCTCTATAAATATTTATATCTCTAATCTTAGTTTGTTTCAAAAGACAGTATAATATAAATATCTTAATCACATAATTTATTATAAATAACTAATAATGGAAGAACAGTTTAATACCTCGAAAAAGTTCGTTGAGAATGCGCTAACAGAAGGGTCAACTGCGGACTCAGCTGATTCTACAAAACCTATTATTAGTTTTCCACGAGATCTCGAAGAATTGGGTCGACCATTTGTCCAATTTTCATGTATGGAAGAAGGTAGAAGCATATTTTTACCAATGCCCGCGGGAATTACAATAGCTGATGGAGGTGAATATTCTACTATCAATATCGCCACAATGTCGGCTCTTGCACAAACAGCGAGAGCTGGCGTGGATAAATTTACTGGAGGAGGCGATGCTGGAGATGTTGCAATGGCTATAGCAAAGGACATTGGGAAGCAAACATTTTCAGGAGGTGGAATTGGTGCTGCTATTCTTTTATCGAAAAAAATGGGCTTAAATGATTTGGCCGATGCAGCTTCATTCGCAGGTAAAATGGTTGTTAACCCTCGAACAAACGTATCGTTTTCTGGAAACAACTTAAGACAATTTGGATTTAAATTTACACTTATTGGTAGAGATAAAAGCGAAGTTAATGCTATCGATGATATACAGAACACTTTTCGTAATCAGGTTTATGCGTCTGAATTGGACAATGAAAAGCTTTTACTTAAATATCCAAACCAATGGCAAATTAAATTCTTTTCACCTAACGAACCTGGAAAAGAACTAGATTACATTCCAAAGATATACACATCATATCTTACATCGTGTAGTGTTGCAGTCAACCCTAGTTCACCTCGTTTCCGAACTGATAACTCTCCATACGAACTTACTATTGATCTTGCCTTTCAAGAAACTAAAATTCTCACAAGGAATGAAATACAAAGATTGGAAAATGGTGATCGTACAAATAGAGAAGCCGATGATCGAGCTGCACTTGGTGAAAATGTAAAATCATTAGCTGATGCTGCAACAAATAAATTACAAAATTTTGCAAAAGGTCTGGCAAAACCAAAATAGAAAATATCAATAATGTTCTTTAAACAATTTCCAAAAACGACGTATAGTGTTAAAAACGATGCTATACAACAAGAAATAGCAGACCATTTTAGGTATGTTGATGTCATTGAACGGTCATCACAGAACTTTTATTCATATAAGAAGGAACAGATTATTGATTCTGAAAGGCCCGACACAATGTCAAAACGGTTATACGGCACCAATGATTACTATTGGACATTTTTTATTGCGAATGATACATTGAAAAACGGGTTATCTGCATGGCCTAAAGGTGATAACGAGATTAATCAATTTATTTCGAATGAATTTAAGAACTTAAGTGTATATAGATTTCCATTTAATGATACTCGACAAGACGGCGTAATCGAAACTATAACGGGATTACCTATTAACAATCCTAAGTATTTGCCATATCTATATCTTCTTACTCCTATTGCATCAACTCCTTCTGCACCAGGTCCTGGTGGCGATCCTAAAAAGGTTTATGCAAAAGTTAAAATAGTTGACTATAAACCAAATCTTTCTCAAATTTGGATTGACTCGTCAAGTATTACTTGGACAACTCCTGAATCACAGTCCTTTGAAAATCGGGTTGGAGATGGCGGATATGTTGATACATTATGGACCAACCTCGCGAAACAAGTATTTGAATCACAGAATAGCGTTGAAAATATCTCCATGGAGTTTAACATATTTTTCCAATCCGACGAAACACCCGAGGTTAATATTCTAAGAGAAGAGTATGTCAAATATGTACGTGCTGCGATCACCAAATTCTACGGTGACAAATGGGTTGATGATGACCCTGAAACAGTTGACGATAAATCTTTAATGCTACTTCATGACTTGTATCCTACGCAATATTGGAAAGATTCCTCACTCGCACCTGCTCATTATTATGATTCCGCTAATCCCGAAAATGAGATTACTGAATATGAAACATTTGATTTTTCATCACCTAACTATATAACATATCGTGATGATATGATTGAAGATAACAATTCCAAAAAGGAAATAGTAGTTGTCTCACCTTCATATATTGACCAATTCGCAAGAGAATATAAAAAATTGCTAAATGAGTGAACTAAATAGATCATACGCGGGTGAGGAAGGAAAGTCATCCAAACAATCTTCCTATAAGATTTTAAAATGCATCATGGTGAATTCCGATGGTGAAGAAAAGGATATACGTAACATGGTTGGTTATACACGAATTCATGAAAGTATATTTTCAGCTGCACTAATATGTGAAATTGGTATTCGTGATGAGTCTAACTTCCTTGAAGAATTTAACATCACGGGTAATGAACTTATCGAACTTGAAATTGAGATAAACAACTTCGGCCAGAAACGTGAGTTAAATTATACGTTCTATGTACGAGAGTATAATGATTATGCTCGAAGCGCGGAAAACAATCAGATACAAGCATATACACTTATTGCTGTATCAGAACATGCTTATATCGCACCTCTTATTAACTATTCAGGTACTGCATTTGGTACAACGACGAGTGTGCTTGAAAACATATTTAAGAATGAACTTGATACTACAGGTGAAGATCATAAGGCATTGCTCATAACTCAAGGAAATTGCGCAACCGAATACACTGGTACACATAACCTCGCAAATCCTCTGAAAGAGTCTCTTAAGATATTAAATCACGCGGCTGATGTTAATAACACTCCTTATGTTCTTTATCAGGATCTTTCGACAAATATAAATTTAGTACCTTTAAGTTACGTTACTGATCGAGAAGAAAATCCAATTTATAAAACATTTGTAAATAAACAAATCTTATCGTCGGATGATGGTGATAACGAATATCTTGAAAGATCAACTCAAATGTTGAATATCACGTCAAATATTGGGATGGCACCTTCGATAAGAACTGCGGATGGAGGCGTTGCAACAAACAATACATTTATCGATATATCAAATAAACAAATACGAAGAAATGCTTTCTTTGCTGACATTGCTATTAATAAAGATTTTACAACTGCGAAGGCTTTACCTTCAACCACATACGGTATACCAACACTACAACGTATACAGACAGAACTCCACGCAAAAGCAAAAAAGAATGCTTCTACCGCTGCTTTAAATTTAATTCATCCTCTCGTTGGTCTTGCGAATACTCTATTGTCAAAAGAAAATCCTTCGTCTGATCAATATAAATTTGGTCAAACTCGAACACCGACTGCAAAAGACGAGTATAGATATATTAACAGCAATAATGTAGAAGCAACCACACCTTCACAAACACGAGAACAATATTCAAACACATCACGAGCATATCTATCAAACTATGATTCATGCTCTCATAAATTTACTGTTATGGGTGATACATTCTTGAATCCTGCACGAACAATACAACTTAAATTCCCAAAAGCAACTGATCCTTCTGTATATAAGAAATATACTGGTAAGTCAGAAACAAATCTATACGATCATCTACTTTCCGGACCATATCTTATCTTTGAAACAACTCATACCTTTCAAGAAGGAAAATATGAAACACAAATGACTGTTAAGACCGATGCACTCGTTCCTACCGGTCTCGAAACGGAATAATCATTATGATAAAGAATCCAAACTTCTTCCTCGGTGTAATTGAGGATATACAAGATCCCAGAGAATCAAATCGTGTTCGCTGTCGTGTACTAGGACACCATACTGAAGATCTTACAAAACTACCCACGGAATCACTTCCCTGGATGAATGTAACCTTTCCTGTTACATCTGCTTCTATGTCGAGTATAGGATCAGGTTCTCATGGTTTACTTCTTGGATCATGGGTATTTGGTATATTTATTGATCCCGAAAATCAACAAGGCCTTATACTTGGATCCCTTGCATCTGAATCAACATATCAAGAGGTATATGATCCAAACATTGGCTTTCGTGACCCTTCTGAAATATATCCACTATCAACTCGATCTGATGCACCAGCTCTTACACAAACCGAAGCTGAACAATCTTCAAGTTACCAATATAAAATAAACAATCGATACGAAGATATACCTGTTGCCACTCAACCTCATCTATCTACAATTACTGAAGACTCCGCACCTGAAAGTAAAAAATACTCAACTCCAGATGCTCAAGAGTACGCACAACCAGTCTATCCTTATAATAAAGTAATACAAACAGAGGCAGGACATACACAAGAATACGATGATACACCCGGAAAGGAAAGAATATCCCAAACCCATAGGTCTGGAACCTCACAAGAGATCATAGCTGACGGAACAAGTATACATACCATCGTTGGTAATGGGTATAAGATAGTAGCAGGAGAAAACAATGTCTATATAGTCGGAAATTGCAATATCACTGTAGATGGAGACATGAAAACACTCGTAGGTGGTAACTATGATCTAGAAGTAGAAGGTGATATGAATACGCTCATACACGGAAACAGGAAGACGAAGATTAGCGCCGACTGCGAATCAGAAATTATCGGAAAGCGAAATATACATATTAGTAAGGGCGATACTTTAAAAGTCGGAGAGTCTCAGAATATTAGTATCACCGACGACGCGAAATTCGAAACACTTACTGGAGGTCAGGTAATTAACATAAAAACGAATAGGAACGCGAATATCGGGTTAAAAGATATTCATAATGTGGGAGAAGATTTCGATTTAAGTGTTACTGGTAATCGTAATGATTCTACATTCGGCGATTTAGGACACTCTATATACTCGAGTAGTAATTTAAAAATAACATGCCCGCAAAAAACGAATTTATCATCCCCAGTGCTTGAAGTATCGGGAGATATTATCGCAGGTAATGCAGGTGTATCACTTATAACACATTCTCACTTACAGCAAGCAGGTAATGATGCTGGTGCTGGTGCAGATACATTAGCGCCAACCGCTGGAACAGGAGTAGGATCATGAATCACTTAATACAAACACCAACACAGTTTGGATCAGCAGAAGTAATTGCAAGAGGTACGAATGAGTATACGCTCTTTTATACGAATTTAACAAACCTCGCGCATCTTGAATCATGGACTCGATGGGAATCATTTCCATCAGTTGTTCGCGTTGGTAACTTTGTTTATTGTCTTGCTCGATTAAGACACAGTAGTGTATACACTTATTGGGCACTGATTGATATTGTTCCTGACCCAGCAGATCCTTATCGCCTTGGAAGTAATGTTGCGTATCCTCAGATTACGAATGAGATGAGCACTTCACTCGATCAGATACAGTTGAATCCGGATGATGATGAGAATATAACGAATGATCATGGTGCGCCAGGTCTTGAGTTGACAACGCTTAAACCATATTATACTCTACCTGTTACATCTTCGGGGTATTATAGTACATCGTCTATTGGAGGAATATTCTGGTCAGCAAACTATGATTTCACAAAAATATATCCTTCCTTTCAGCCAAATTGGTCGAGTGCGCGAATTATAAAATCAGTTAACACTCATGGAATTCGAATTGCAGGATGGGGTGAGCGAGTTGTGTGCGATGGAGTTCTTGATAAGATTAGTTTATTCGCGCCATTTGGAACAAAGAAACAATTTGAAACTCTTTATGGTAAGCAATCAGACTGGTGCGAGCCGGATGGTACTCAGTGGATGTTCGAAGCACCGGCGGGTCATGCTAATCAATCAGTACGATGGGCAGATGATGATGCGTTCCAAGCAGAAAACGCTGATGGTAGAACTTATTACTATCCATTCCAATTCGATGAGCCTTTAAGTAATCAATACTTTATTAATGTAAAAGGTGATGTAAATCAGGATGGTGTTGATGATACGCCTGTTAAGGATGTAGTTAAAACAATTGCAGGTATCGCGATCGCTGATGAAATAACACAAAGGCTCGATGTTACGAAATGCGAATATGATTTCGATCTTAATCTAGGTAATCTACCAGTGCCGGAGTTTGTCAAGAGTATAGGTGCGAAGGCGAATGAAATGAAAGACACTATCGGATCTGCTATTAGTAAAGGTTCAGCAGGCATTCTGGAAATCGTGGAAAAGGCTGAGGGGGTAAAGGGCGCCTTAGAAGATGAGTTAAGTACAGTCGGTGAGAAGTTGACTGAGAACTTTTCTGAGGCACTATCGAAGATTAATCCTCTTGATACAGAGGCGATTGATTCATTGAAGGAGAAGTGGTCGGGTGTTGTTGATAATATCGAAGATATTCTTGAGAATTTAGATAAAGTTGACATATGTTCTCTTGTTGATGTTGTTGCAAAGGTTGATAAGAATGGTGTACTTATTAAGAAGCCAGAGATGGAAGATACTCCGATTGATCCGATTGAACCTTCGAAGAAAACACATATTGTTCCTATTACAAATGGTAATATACCTCAAACAAATATACAGAAGAAAGAGGGTATTGCACCGAATACGATAAAGTCGATTGAAGAGCAATACGAGTATGCGTGGAAGAAGTTGTATGATGTGGCTATCATTGGTGATTATACATCGAGTGTAGGTGAGAAGAAAACAGCGATTCGTAAGCTCGGTCAGCAATTAAGGGATGATGAGGAGTATCAAGCAATACAGGGTGTGGTTGTCATGGGTCTTCCTGCACCGAGTAATTCTCGTCTTGAGGAGATGGAGAAGAAATGGGCGCAGGATCACTACCTTCTCACGTATATTTCTCTTGTGTTATCACGTGCGCGTCAGCAAATATATCAAAGGTTCAAAGATCAGAAGAGACCTGATATTACATCCGACACTGATCCGCGAGATCTTGTGAAGACATCACTCTGGCAAGATGCAAATCAGCTATTGGGAACAAAGATGCATGCACCGGGTGTAATATGGTCGGTGTATACTCAAGAGGATTTGGATAAAAGGAATGAAATAAGAGATGAAATATTAAAGGCTATTCGTGAGTATATCCTGACTGAAGAGCTTATTCTATCACTGAATAGACTTTCTGTCGCAGGACCAAGCGAACATGTAAAGAATATAGAAACACCTGCATTAGATGAAGAAATCGGGGATGCAACCTTTGAAAGTGAAGGAGAAAAGAAATCGAATGAAATTGGAGGTGCTGTGAAGGATGGAAGTTCAGGTACTGTGACTTATGCTTATGAGAAGGGCACTATACGTAATCAACCTATTCAGCCGCGGCTCTTCGATATTCTTGAGAATACCGCGATACAGCACGATTTAACAATACAGATATATTCAGGAGGACAACCAGCGAAAGGTAGACGAACGGGTTCTTTACGACACAATAATGGATACGCGGCCGATGTACGCATTTATAATAAAGATGGTCGTCGTCTTACAGCAACAAGATCGAAGGATATACCTGAACTCGAGAAGATTGTAAAAACCCTCAGGGAAAACGGAGTAGAATCGATTGGTGCACATCCGCTTTATATGAATGGTAATTTACATATTGATATTGCATCATCCGGTCCTTCGAGTTCGCCAAGCACTGTTTGGGGAAATACACATGGCTATGGTTCTTCTCCCAACTGGTTAAGAAAAGCATTTAAAATTTAAACATGAAAGATA
>Ga0181390_1000569_pt1 | contig 16754 bp, 14 predicted proteins | sample 13SPOviralmetaG_FD_130085 | JGI IMG/M metagenome (GOLD analysis project Ga0181390, IMG submission 130085) | Marine viral communities from the oligotrophic San Pedro Time Series (SPOT) site, San Pedro Channel, CA, USA - 13 SPOT_SRF_2010-07-21 | ecosystem: Environmental > Aquatic > Marine > Strait...
GAACAAGTACAGAGATCTTTAGATACTTATCTTGACGGATATACTTTTGATCCAGAATACTCTAATAATAATGCTTCTACATTTATTAGACCAGACGGAACAACTATTTTAGCTTATCGGGGAACTAGACCTAATAATTTTGATGACGTTAATACAGATGTTGCTATATTTGCAGGTCAACACAGAACTGATACTCCGCACCCTAGATTTGTAGAAGCAATAAACCATTATAATTTTGTAAAAGAAAAATATAATGATGTTGATTTAACTGGTCATTCTCTTGGAGGTACGTTGGCGGATTATGTTGCAAGAATGAATGACGAGAACGCTGTCGTATTTAATGCAGGTGAAACTCCTTTCAGTCTATCTGTAATACCTCAAGGGGCTTCTAAAACTAGATTATATAGAACTAATACATTTGATATTGTTTCATTTTCAAATAGTATGTATTCTCATGCTCAAGCAATACGAGTAGTGCCACAAACAGATTCTACAAGTGACTGGTTTGGTTCTCATAATCTCTCCAATTTTTTACCATCTATTGATATGCTTCCATTATCAAATGAGCTTGATATTATTGTTCCTAGTCGCAAACCTATACTAACACAAACACAAACGCAAACACAAAAACAAGAAGCTAAACAAGAAGCTAAACAAGATGAACTATTTATAAATAATCTATGTCTTCAACAACCATATTTATTTGAATGTAAAGTTAGACCTAAATTAAAACTAAAATGATGCATATGCTTGTCCGTCAGAAATTGCTTCACCGCCTTGATTCAATGTTTGTATTTGATTGTCTGAGAATTCAACATTTGAATCTAGATTGGGATTCAAATCCCTAAACTGCTCTTGCGTAATAGTTCTGCTCATATCAGCATCTTCATTTGTACCAGCAATTGTTACATCTGTTGTATCTGTTGTTTGTTCGTTATTTAATCGTCTTGTTTGGTTTTGTTTTACCACAGATGTATTAGCAATTTTTGTAGGGTCTAACTGTGCGCTAATAGGATTAAATTCTATTTTATTTAAATTATAAATCTTTCCTACATCATAAAACAACAAATCGTCTCGCCCTTGATATAATAGTTCGTCATTGTATTGGCTCACCATTTCATCATAATGTTGCCCATGTACTGATAATTCTCTCAATAAATTATTGTTATAATTATCAATTTGATTTTGGTTTTGTTCATTTAGTCCATGAATCATATCAGCATATTCATTTGAAATTCGTTTAATATTATCACGTGTTTGCTGTCTTGCTTCTAATAAACTTCTTGGTGTAAATTGAGATATATAATTTGAAGTTGTAGATGGTATAACACTACTTACATTTGGATTTAATGAAATTACACGTGTTTCGGGATTATATAAATATAAATCTTTTCTATATCCTCCCATTTGAAGTTCATCTTGGAAATGTGTATAATCTAATATACCTGATGCTCTTAATTGTCCATCAGTATATTTTGGCAGTTTAGAATAATCACCAGCATCACCTAATGATAATTGATGCATATATTCTACATATTCATTTAGATTCATACCTGCGCTATGTGCTTGTAATATTTGCGAATCACTTGGATGCCAACTGGAAATGGCTGTAGGGTCCGTTTCTAAAAATGCTTGGTCTATATCATAAAATCCTGCTTCTCTTACTTTGTCTTGTTCATTTGCTAGTTCTTGTGCTTCATTTACTACTACAGGGTCTTGTTTAATATTATTAAATTGCATTTGTTCGTATCTATCTTTTTGTGTATCGCCGGTTAATCCTTGTAGTTCTATTAATTGTGGAACTGTTACTTGTAATTGTCCTGATGTTGATTCCATGCTGTTATAATATTGATGAATCATGTTATCAAAATCAGGATCTTCAATTGCCATGTCACGTATATTTTTTGGCAAATCTTCTATTTTTGTTTGATTATTTTGATATGCATTTACTACTCTTTGTTGTGAATCAACTTTTACAGCAAGGTCATACCGTTGTCTAAATGTTGGGTCTAATGATGCAGTTTCCACAGTATAAGGGTCTAATTGATTTGCTAACATTTGTTCGTTATTCCAAGCATTTATTAGTGCTGTTTGAGATGAATGAATTCTTTGTCTTGTATAATTTAATTCTTGCACAGACATCTCTACTTGCATATTTCCTTGGTTCAAATAAGTTCCGTTGGTCTGTTCATCTAAAAAATCTTTTTCTTCAGTAGTTAATTCACCTAGATCTCGTTTTCGCAATTCTTCGCATCCTGATTCTCCTGTGCATACACGTTGTATTAATTCATGTGTAATATATTTAGTAAATAAATCAGATGCTCTTTTTTGATTTTCAGCTTGAGCTTGGTTGTATTCTCGTTGTTTTTGTGCCTCTTGTTTCATGTGTCTCGCATCGTCTAGGATTGTTTTATGTGCGCCATAACCGTATCGTTTGCTACCGTGAAACGCACTTCTTTTCCACTTGTCAGCTGCCCACGCATCAATTTCGGCATCGGTCTGAATGTGTTTTTGTGTGGGCGGTGTGTTTGACGGAGGAGGAGGATTATTATTTGGACGAGTCCGAAACGTATTACTAGAATTGTTCTTAAATGTGTTCCAATCTGTATTATTTATACCTAAACTACCTTTATCAGCAAACGCATTATATGCTGTTTCAAAATTATAATTATAACTAGGCAATGTTGATAAAAGACGTTGCCTTGCTAGTGATGTTGAGTTTAATTGATTTTTTGCATTTTCCGCTTTTTCTTTTGCTTCTCTTTCTTCTTTGTCTTGATTTGCACCCGTTACTGCCCCGATTATACTTGTTGCCGCCATTGCCAAACCACCAACAATCAGAGACATTCCAAGCGTTTCAGGAGCAGCCCCCAAACTGGCTAGTCCGATTGTTGTTATTGCTGTTGCCGTGCCCCCTATTATAGCGCCACTTGTTAAATTTGCACCTAAATGGTTGAATTTACCTGAATTTATTAAAGCATTATTTAATAATATATCTACAGGCATTAAAGCCAATCCAACAACGGCTCCTTCTGCTCCCGCTCTTGCTACATCACCTGCGGCTACCCCTAAAATTGATGTAGCACCACGAATACTAGCAAATGTTGCTGCCTTTGTTCCCCCGCGAACTATTGCTCTACTTGCTCCTCTACTAGCCATTGTTAATATTCTTGCACCAGCTCCACCTGCTCCACCTGCTGCAGCAGCAATGGCAAAGTTATTATCTACTCCAAAATGTTGCATTAATTCGGCTACACCAAAACCTATAAAAACTCCTCCGACTGCCCCCGACCCTGTAATACCTGCTTCTTTTGCTAATGTCCCTGTTCTTACTTTTTGTAATCTTTCAGCATAACTTAATTTAGCTTTTTTACCACCTACAAATGTTTCTTTATAATCTGCTCCTAGTGGGTCAAAATCTAACGCTGGTTTTAGTTCACTAGATTTAAAACCTATAGTTTCTTCTGTTATAGGTGGTTTAATGTTTAAATCTTCTTGTGATGTAATATTACTTAATTCTATGCCCATTTCTTTTAAGTTTGCAACTTCTGCTGATTCACTAAAAGTCTTATATTTTTGTCCGAAGACTCTAGTAAATGTAGATTGTATTTGCTGTGCTGCCTCTAAAGCTTTTGTGCTTATATTTTCATTAAACTCTTGGGTTTTTATTTTGAATTTTGACGCATTGTATCTTAACTCTTCGGGTAATTTTCCAGCTATTTTATCATATACTTTTTCTACTCTATTTCTACCCCTCGCTAAATCTGTTCTACCTCTCGTTAGAGGTGTATCTTGACGAATATCTATATCGTCTTCTCGTAACGGTAATAAATTGGTATCTCTTTTAGGTATTTGACTTAAACCTTTTCTAGTCATTCTTTGTAATCTTTCTAATGCTTCTTGTTTAGAACCACTACCTAGTGCTTCCTCTCTACTTGGATCTATAAATTTTGCTTCTTCTAATATTTCTTCTATTCGTTCTCTTGATATTCCGCGTTTTTCCATTTCTTTAATAAGTTGTTCTTTTTGTCTAATTGTTAATATGCCGTCGTCACCTGCTATTTTTTCTGCTGCATCTGCAACAATTCTATATTCATCAATTGGGTCAAACGGGAACATTAGTTCTACTTCATCTGGTACTATTTTTGCTTTACCTTTACCTTTACCTTTTTTATTAAATACAGTACCTTCTTCATTTACTATAAACTTTGCTTTACTTTTTTTGAATTGATCTGCTATTTGTTCTTCATCTGGTACTATTTTTTCTTTACCTTTACCTTTACTTTTAGTACTTGTCATTTCTTGTTCTATTACTTGTTTTGCTTTACCTTTTAGTTGTTCTGCTACTTGTTTTGCTTCTTCTTCATGCAAATTTCTTGTTAGTTGTTCTATTTGTTCATCTATTAATTCTTCATCTGACATACCTCTTGGTTTTATTTTTTTCGCAAATTCTTCATCTCTTGGGTCTGCTAATGGTAGTTTTTTTGTTTGTTTAATAGGCGGTGGTTCTTGATTTGAGATACCTACACCTGCACCAAAATCCATTAATTCTATTTCTCCAATGGGTTTTGTTGGTTTTGCAGGTGTTTCGTGACTATATGTTCTCATAGGAGTTGAACTTTTTAATTTTGCAAGTGTTTCGTCATCATATGTTCTCAAAGGAGTTGAACTAATTATAGCAGGACGTGGCATATTGAATACATCATCATATATACTATCCACGAGTTTATCATAATCTTGTACAGCCTTTCTATTTTCTGTATGTTCTCCAAGATGTCTTCTACCTGCAAGTTGATAAGCAGTATTATATTGCGATGAAAACTCTTGGATAAATGGTGTTGCCCCTATTGCTTGTTGATTTACAAAAGGAGGTTCTCCTGTCGGAAATGCGGGTTGTGGTATATTCAATTCACGAGGTAATGTTCTGTTGATAGTTTCTATATTAAAGTTTCTATCTTTAGGTGTAAATTTATGATCAGGATGATCTGGATGGTCTGGGTTATGAGGTATAGGTTTATCAGGTTTGTGCGGTGGTTTGTGCGGTGGTTTGTGCGGTTTAAATGGTTTATCTTGTATAAAAGGTATACCACATTCTGGATGCTGTCGTAAATATGATATATCTTTTTTACATTGATTACCATCATCATCAAATTTCACTAATTTGCCCTTCATTGTTATTATTATAGTTAAAGATTAAATTTTTTTTTATAATCTTTTATATTTTGTTGGAGAGAAGTGCTGTCGCCCCAAAGCAGGTAGTATGATAAATAACCTGCTCGTGTTGGGTCGTTTGTTTCTAAATCTTTTTTATGTCTTTTTCTATATCTATCACGCTGTTCCTTATCTTTTTTAATTGTGTAATCGTCCATACCTTCACTTCCAAAATGTACCTTCTTTTTATCACCATCACAGCATTTACTTTCTCCTTTACACATACAAAAAACTGCTGAATATTTTTTGCCTTTAGCATCACTCTTAATAACTTTTTCAAGTTTCATATTAATATAATTAAATATTAAAATTCACTTATTATATTCTCTCATATTCTCATCTTTCCATAGTGATAAAGTCCAATAATCTTTATAATAATCTTTATACTGTTCTTCAATAGCATCTCTCCTTTTTTTTTCTAAATAATTTAATTTATAAACTTCTTTTCTAGTATTATAATATTTATAATAATTATATTTACTATAAGGAATCACACGCTCCATTTATATTTAATAAATAAAAAAATGATATATAATAAAATAATATTAAATTAAATTGTTGAATATTTAGGAAAAAAATAATTAATTTATTTTTAAAAAATTGATTTAAAAATAATATTTTATTTATATATAATAAAAGATGGCTGAATATCAAAAGTTCATGGACTCTATTAAAGAGAAAAGCGATTCTACCAAAAAACAATACAGAATTCAATATAACAAGTTATTTAAACTTACAGAGAAACCCATAGGAGAAACTAGTGAAAAAAAAATAATTGAATTATTAAATGAAATTGACAATAAAAATAACTCTCAAGCACTTTTAAATATTGCCTTCTTGATTAGAAAAATGGAGGGTTTAAGTGTAACACTTTTAGAGAAAAAACGCAAACAAGATAAAAATAAAATAAATGAATCGGTCAAAGAAAAAAATGTTGAACTAAAAGAGAACCTTCCTTCTTATGCTGATATTGTAGAATATATGAATTATCTATATGATAAAAATGAATGGACGGATTACATAATTAATTATTTATTAATTAATTTACAAGTCAGAAATCAAGATTTAGATTTTACAATTGTAACAAAGAAAAAAGATGCTACTGATTCTAACACTAATTATATGTGGTTACAGAACACTAAAGGTAAAGCTACATTTATTCGGAATGTATATAAGACTGCTAGTATTAATGCTCCTGATGGAACTAATCATGGATATGGGCAAAAAGTAAATAATATTACAGAGAAAAAATTTATTGTTGCTTTAAGAAGAGTATTAGGTTGTCAAAAGTCTGGTTTGGATTGTGGTACTTTTATTCCTACTAAATCTGCTATTTCTTATCACTTACAAAAAGCTACATACAAACAGATTGGAGAAGGTAAATACTTTAAGATCATTGTTAATCACTTTAGAAATAATATTGATAAATTAAAAGAAATTAGTGAGAATAGAGGCACTGACCTTAAAACCATCTTAAATTCATATGACATTGAAAAGAAATAAATAGAACTATTGGATTTAATTATTTTTTTTTATATTATTTAGGAAAAAATAATTATGTTATTTGAAAAAAATTGATTTAAAAATAAAAAATATTAGTATATATAAAATGTCGCCAAACACTTTTATACTAAAAGAATACCCTGATGAAACTTTAGTTAAAAACATATGGACTCATCCCGATATATGGTCTACACAAAGAGATGAAGTTAGAAACTATTGTGATTTATATAAAGAAACAGGTATTGATGTTAAATATATCAAATATTATAAATATGGTAGATTTTTTGTAAAAGATCATAAAGTTAGAAGTTGTACTATTATGTGGAATGCCGTAAGAAGTGCTTTATTTAAAGATACTGAATACGATGTTGATATTATTAATTGCCATGCCAATATACTATTAGATATATGTAAAACAAATGATTTTTATGATATAGATAAATTAAAATATTATTGTAAGAACAGAGATGATGTTATTAATTTATTTAATATTGACAATTTATTGATTGAAGAACATAATAAAAATAATAAAACCAATTATGATAAAAAAGATATTGTTAAAAATCTTATAACAAGAGTTCTCTATGGTGGTTCTGTAGAAGCATGGAGAAAAGAATTTAATATTGAGTGTGAATTGCCTGAATTTATTACTGCATTTATTGAAGAAATACAAATTAATACAAATTTAATTATAAAAAGCGATAAAAGATTCAAAGATATTGTTAAATATGAATATGACAGAAGATTAGAAAAAGCCAAGAAAAAATATGGTAAATCATTTGATACAGAAAAATTTAATGTTAAACCTTCAAAAATCCTATCTATTATATTACAAGAATATGAAACATTAATTATTATGAAATGTTTTGAAATTGTGAAAGATAATAATTTTACTATTACTTCATATAATTATGATGGTTTTCAAATACTAAAACAGGATGGTGTGGATGAGTTACTTGATACTATTAATAATTTTGAATTTTCTTTAAGTCATAATAATAATAATTTTATCAATTTTGAAAATATAAAATTTATTATTAAACCATTCAAGAATGCTATTGACACCAAAAAATTGGTTTTATTAGAAACTGATGAATTTGAAAATAATATATTTAATCTATGTGATACTTATGAATATAAAGTAGCTTACTTTCAGAAGTATTTTGCAAAGATTTTATCTCCTACTATGTTTGTAGAAACAAAAAAGAATGATTATGTCTTATATAAAAAGAATGATTTTATGGTTGCTTATCAACATTTACATGTTTCTGTATATAACTCTCAAAAAGATGTTTGGTTAAAAAAACCTTTTATATCTAAATGGTTATTAGATGAAAATATTAGATTTTATAATAATGTGGATTATTATCCTACTAAATCAATGTGTCCTGAAAAAACATTTAACTTGTGGAATGATTTCCCTATTAAGAATATTCCATTAGATGAAGAGGCTGACACCTCTTTATTACACTTTCATATTAAAACTCTATTAAAAGAAGATGAAAAAGATATTGATTGGTTTTTAAATTGGTTAGCTCATATCATTCAGTTTCCGCATAAAAAAACAGAAGTTGCTGTTATTCTTTATGATAAACAATTCGGCACTGGTAAAAGTATGATTGCTGAAGAATTCCTGAAAAAGATTATAAGTGTTAATAAAATGATTATTACATGTAGAACTGATAAAGTATTCGGTAGATTCACTAACACACAAGGAAAATTATTATGTGTTTTAAATGAAGCAAGTGGTAAAGAAACGTTTGAATTGAACGAAGTCATTAAAGAATCTATTACAGGTAAAACAATTGAAATGGAAAAGAAAGGCGTTGATTCTATTCAAATTCGTGATTACTTAAATTATATTATAACTACTAATAATCTTAATTGTATAAAATTAGAAGAAGGTGATAGGCGTTTTATGGTTTTCAACACAAGTAGTAAAATGAAAGGGGATGTTGCTTATTTTAATAAATTAGCTTGTGCACTTGATGATGATGTTATTATGAGAAAGTTTTATGAAGAATTAATGAATCGTGATTTATCTGAATTTAATCCATCAAGAGATAGACAGAACAATAAGATTATGGATATTATGAAAGAACATAATACTGATGTTGTTTTAGAATTCATTAATTATTGGAAACAAGAGGCCGATGATTTACAGGCTGATGCTATGTTAAAAAATAAAATGAAAGCTATGGATTTATATAGAGAGTTTGTAAGATATTATGAGATGTGTGGTAATAATATGAATTCTAAACCTTCACTTACCAAATTTGGAACTCGTATTAAAAGTTATGAGGATAAAGTTTCCTATCAGAAAAGTTCTGGTGTAATAATTTATAAGTTATTTTGATTATATTTTCAACCCCTCCCTAAAAGGGATGGTTAGTTGTGTACCCTCCCTTCCTCTTTTTTTGTTTTTTTTTGTAATTCCTTACCTATTATGTATATATATTATTATTTATTTATTTATTTATTTATAAAATAGGGAGGGTAGGGAGGGTAGGGAGGGATTTTATAAAATTGTATAGAAATAAAAAATAAAAATATAGAAATGAAAAAATAAATATATAGAGAGAAAATAAGAAGTACCCTCAGCCTCCCTCCCCCCCTCCTTTTTAATTACAAAATTACGAAGTTGCCTATATTAGAAAAAATACTGGTTTCTATTATTCTATTATTTACTAATTTTCATCTATACACAAAAGTGAAGGGTTTGGTTTATACTCTACACTCTCTTTTTTTTTCATGTTTTTGTATTTCCTTACCTATTATCTATATATATTATTATTTATTTATTTATTTATTTATAAAAGTGTAGAGAGTGTAGGGTATGTAGGGTTTTTATGAAATTGTATAAAAAAATATAAATATTGAAATATAAATATATATATATAAATATAGAAAAATCAAAGAAGTATCATACACTACACACTACTCACCCCTTTTTAATTACCAAATTAGGAAATATATATATTAAATAATCCAAATATAACACCATACTTCAAGACCTTTTATTTATTAATAATATTTCATTTATAATAAAATCATATTTTAAATGAAAAAAAAGAGAGAGAAAAACTATTTTTATGACCTACCTTTTGAATTAATATTATATATATTTAATTTCATACCTAGAACACGACATAAAAGAATAAATCATGTTTAATTAGCAGATATATCTAATACCTCAATTTCCACATCACTATTATCATGTATAGTTATTTTATTACCAGCTATGTCATTAAACCATGTTGCACATTCATGTACATATATAGCAGATGCTAATTGGTCTTTGTTCATACGATAAATTCCTTTAATACCACATTTTTTAGCTTTTAACAGTAATTCCTTTTTATTCATTATATATTATATTTAGAAAAAAATTAAACATCTATTTTTCTAAATATAATTTTATTTTCTTTAGTTATAATAAATGGAAGACGAACCCAATACAATAGAAGACGAACCCAATACAATAGAAGAGCCTATTACAGTTGAAGAGCATTTATCTACAGAAACAGCCAAACCTACAAAACTTAATAAAAATGGGAAACCTCGCAAACAGTTATCACCTGAAGCACTAGAACGTCTTGCACTTGCCAGACAAAAAGCAAATGCTATTAGGCAACAACAAACAATAAAAAAATTAGAAGACAAAGCAGAAAAGATGAAATTAAAAAATGAACAGAAACAAGCACAGAAACAAGTTCTTGCAGAAGAAGAAATTGTAGAGGAGGAAGAGCCTGAAGTAGAAATTGTTAAAGAAAAACCTAAACCGAAAGCAAAAGGTAAAAAGAAAACAAAAATCGTAGTAGAGCAATCAAGTGATGATAGCGATGAGTTTGAACAGAATGATAATGTTGTTTTTGTTAAACGAGTATCCCGAAAAAAGAAAGAAGTTCCAATAGTTCCAATAGTTCCAGAACCACCGGAACAACCGGAACTACAGCAACCACTGAAACCACCGCAACCTAGACTTCCTATAATACAAGAATTAACACCGCAACAAAAAGTATTAAAATCACAATACGAAGGTATGTTTAGTGGTGGATTTATAAATAATAATAATTTAATGAGAAGACATTATTAAAAAATATTTTTCTAGTATAATAGTAAATGAAGACATCAAAAGTCAAAGGGTTGGAAATAGTGCCACCCAAGAGTGAATCAGGTTTATATAAAACAGATACATTTATGCCAAAAATGCATCAGGTATGTGTTGCCGTTGGTAAAAGAGCGTCGGGCAAATCTACAGCAATTGTTAATTTAATAGAACGATTAAAGTATGATTATTGTATAGCTGTTAGTCCTACAATGAATAGTAATAAAGAACTTATGGATAGATTAAAAATAGAACATACATTTGAAGATGTAGATGATCCTTCTATAATTGATAAAATAAAAAATATTGTTAATGCTGAAGCAGAAGATTTAGAGAGATATAAAGATGAACTCAAAAGATATAATAAATTAATGAAAGATTTAAAAGAAGGTAAATATTTAGATGATGACTTACTTTTACAATTTTTTAATGATGAAAATTATTTCCAAAAACCAGAACACAGATTTAATGGAGAGAAACCTAGAATTGCTGTAATTTTTGATGATATGTTAGGTTCAGGTATATATTCGCGACCAAGAAAATTAAATGGATTATCTACTTATTCTAGACACATAGGACAACTTAAAGAAGGAGGAGCAATAGGTGTTTCTCTCTTTTTTATGATACAAAGTTTCAAATGTCAAACAGGAGGTTTAAATAAAGTTATTAGAAATCAATGCACTAGTATGTTACTATTTAAAACAAAAGATAAACAAGAAATGAAAGATGTTGCAGAAAGTGTAAGTGGAGAGATTGATGAAGAATTATTTAATAAAGTTTATGATACAGCAATAGGGGATGGAAGTAACTACCCGTTTTTATTCATTGATTTACATAAGAAAAAAGAACACTTATCCATGTTTAGACAACGATTAGATAATTTTATTATTCCTGAAGAATTAATAAAAAAATAATATTAATATATAATAAATGAGACAAGGTGTATTATCAGACATCGGGATAAAATACAGATACCCAGAAAATTTTCCGCTTGACGTAGGGGGACAAGATTTACTTCATCCAATACATTTACAAAAGAATATATTTAAAGGTATAAAAGCACCTAAACGAGTAAAGAGATATACGAATGTATCTAGATTCCCTGTAAATGATCTCAAAAACTTTGCTACTTTTGGTTCAGCAGGTAGAGAGAAAGAAGCTGAATTTAATGCTATTATGAATTACAGAAAAGAACTTGGTTCTAATAATGTAATGCCACATTTAGAAACAGCATTCCAAGCGAGAAATAAAGCTGATTATATACCCGCAAAAATGTTTAGACCTGATACAGGAGCAGGTGGAATTCAAGCGCCCGCTTCTCTCTCATTAGGTAGATTTTCAAGAAAAGAAGGACAAGATATGTTTAGTCAAACCGTAGTAGGTTCTAGAAGTTTTTTAAGTGCAAGAATGAGAGCCACGTTATCAAATATTACTGAACCTGAAAATTATCCTTTATTAATGAGTTATTTAGTATCAGGTGGATTACCAAATAAAGTTAGCGATGAAGATGCAATCTCAAAATTAAGCGAAATTTATAAAGATGATGCTGTAGGATTATCTACAATAGAAAGAGCTTGGCATGCTTCAGGAAAGCAAGATATACTTCCTATACCAATGAGTAGCGAAGCATATGATGATGAAGAATAGATTAAGGGGTTAAAGTAAATAAAAAAAAATATTTAGTATATATAAATGGAAGTTGACGGATATTCTAGAAAAGAACAAGACAATCCTTATAATTATACAGAAGACCAATTAATAGAAAAAAAATTAGCATTAAAAACTATGAAAGAATTATGGCCTGACGTTCCTGATTTTTATGCTGAAATTATATATGATATGTGCAAAAACAAAACGCAAGAAGAAATAGACGGTATTAAAGAAAAGGTAGAAAATGAACCATTTAAATATGCGAAAAAAGATTAGTAAATTAAAATAATATATATTATATAATATATATTATGTCATTGCAACGCTCAAGATTTGAAGGACAGCAAATTGTCAATAGTTTTAACATATTCGTTGATAGTGAGAAATCAACTTTAGTTGGCGATAGACAAAGCGACGGTGACGATGTGCATTTGCATTTTCAAGGACAAACCATTGAAGCCGCAGATGGAGAAAACATAAAATTAAGTCTTTTAAATTTTACGATGTTTAACAATATTTATATGGTAAATATTAATAATTCACGTTTTAATGTTCGTGGTGCTTCAAGTACAACTGCATCATTTTTAAATGTAGTAAATATAGATCGTAAAAATTATTCAAATTTAAAAGATATTGCTACTTCTTTTGCTACTAATTTAGGAAGTTATTTAGTTAGTAATTCTGCAGCAAATACATTTGAAAACACAACTATATTACCAAACACAACTTCTATGAGTGCTACAGACGATAGACTTTTAGACGTAACACTAACTGCTAAAAATAGTTCGGGTGCTACAATTGCTCACGGAATTACAAGTTTATTAATACAATGCTTGGAATCTGAAGGCGAGAGTAATGTTATTTTAGGAGGCAATCGTCAAGATGATTCTAGTGACACAACATTTAATAGTTTAAAAATTACAGGTCTAACGACGGGTGCTACCACAATTAGAGTTCAGGGATTTTTCCCTATGCAACGCTTAAGTGATCCTTATGTATACCTCCGCTGTAATAATGCTCAATCAGGTTTAGAAATGTCTGTATTATCAAATGACAGAGGACGATACAATACTGATATAATTAATAGTGACATCTTTGCGAAGCTGTTTAATAATGTAGAATATATTAATTATGAAAGCAATACAGGCGAGGAATACTTTATTAATTTACAACAAAGAAAACTAGCTAATTTAAGACTTTTCTTAACAGATAGTAAAGGTAGAAAATTAGGTAGAACATCGGAGCAAAGAAATTTAGGAACAGCAGCAGGACTTACGGATTCTAATTTAAATTTTGAAAGTAATTCACAAAGTAAAACAGGCAATTTAAATTTCACAGCAGTAATTCGTGTAGATATAATTAAAAATAGAAGTCCAGTTAAATTAGAAAGCGAAGGTATAGCACCAGCAAAACCAGCTAGAAAAGCACAAGGTATTTTAGTATGGCCAGATCACGGCAAACCAAAATATTAAAGAGGGGACAATCCCTTTAGTCAATTTTAATTAATTAAATATTTTTTATTTTTTTATATTTTAGTATAATATAAAAAGATGGCAGGAGTTCTTCCAAGTAACGTAAGCTTTTTTATGCAGCGTCTTCAGGGCGTGTCAACATCCCACTTCAAAATTCACCCACAGACTGATGGTAATCAAACATCGGGTAAAATTGTCAGATTTGAATTAGCAAGTAACACCTTATTAAATCTCCGTAATACAAGATTATTTTTCAATGCCAATACTGCAGGTGCTGGAACATCAATGCCAAATGATGTTTCTTCATTTATTGAAAGAGTTGCAGTGTATATGGGCGGTGTTTTAGTGCAAAATGGCTTTCAGGGTTACAATGTTTTAAAACATGCCAAAGCTGCTTTAGCTGGTTCTAAATGTAGTTCTACTTTAGGACACCCTGAAATCGTCCGTAAAATATCTTACCACAATGGAGCAACTTTTGCTAATGCTGATCCAGAAACTTATAAAACAAATGGTACAGAATCATTCTGTATTGACAACTGGGATGGTCTTTTAGGAACACTTGAGCCTTCAATTGTTGACACTGGATTATTCCCACAAATTACTCTAGAACTTACACTTGCAGATGATACTGTTTGCCCGATTAGTGCAGGTCGTGTTTTACCCGACGGCACTGGTACCGCAGCTAATCATTTTGATAAAACCAGTACTACTGCTAATCCAACATACGTACTTTCACAGATGACACTTCAATGCGAAGTTTTAGGTATGGCAACTTCGGTTTTAGATCAGATAGTTGAACAGAGAATCGCATCGGTAGGTTATCTATCAATGCCTTTCAAAAATTATTACACATTTGTATCTACACATGTTGGCACATCCCGCTTTAATGTAAATAGTGCTTCGTGGGACAGACTCTGGTTAGCTTATCGTCCAACAACTTATTCTACAAAATCTGCTCCAAAAATCGTAAGTGGTTACAAAAAAGCAGGTGCTTTTGTAGATGATGCCGCGGGACAGACAGCGGCTGACATAGATATTGGTGTTCCACAATATGATACAGGTGGTGTTCTTGATACTAATAAAGAGCGTTACATCTCCAATTACTTTAAATTTAAAGAAATAGCATCAGTAGCTGCTGATCCAGCCTATTTCCAGCTTCAAGTAAATTCTGCCAATATCCCTGCTTACCGAATGACTACACCAGAAGCCTATGCTATGTCTATGGGTGCGCTTGATATGTATGATAAAAATCACAAATTGACTTTAGACCAATACCGCAAAGATTTCTTTGTACAGTGCTATCGGTTCTGCCTTCCAGAATCTGACTTTAACAGATTAGCAAGTGGACTTGATACTCGCTCGGTATCGGCAATGGGTTCTTTAACCACAGAAAACATTGCTTCTTGTAATTTACATATGTTTGCAGAATGCACTGCAGAATTGCGTCTTGGTTCTGGACGGGCGATAGAGATAATAGGTTAGAGTTAGCGTAATAAAGTAAAAAAAAAATGATTTAAAAATAATTATTTATAAACATCTATAAATAATTATGCCGAAGAAAACAATAACAGATTATACTTTTTATAAATTACATTGTGATGTCTGTGATGATATATACATAGGTTGCACAAGTAATTTTAATAACAGAAAATACGAACATAAGAGTACTGTTAATAATCCAAATGCGAAAAATTATAATACCAAAAAAGCAGAATTTATTAGAGAAAATGGTGGTTGGGATAATTGGAAAATGAGTCCTTTAGAAATAAAAAAAAATTTAACAAAAAGAGAAGCAGAATGTTATGAAACTGAATTAATAGAAAAATACAAACCATCATTAAATTGTATGAAAAATAGTTTCGTTACAGAAGAACAAAAGAAAGAAAAAACGAAGCAATATAATAAATCAAGACCTAAACGAGACTCTGAAAAAACAAAAGAATACAGAGAGAAAAATAAAGAATATATAAAAGAATGGAAAGCAAAATATCACGAAGAAAATAAAGAACTAATACATCAAAAAAAGAAAGAATATTATGAAAAAAATAAAGAAAGAATTAAAGCAATGAGAATGAAAAATTATTATAAAAACAAAAACTAATTTATTATTATTTTCTTTATATATAATAATAAATATGGTTGACGTTGTAGGGCTATATGCTGGAATAAAACCAAACAAAGGAGCAACAGAATTTTCTTATTTTGACTATTCGCCAAGACAGAATATGTTTGAAGGTATAAAAAATAATAATGTTAGAAATCATGTAACGGGAATATTTACACCTATAGGAAAATTGCCGAGCGAATTTAATGACACAATATTTAGAAGTACTTTAAAACAAGTTTTACCAGTAAAAGGACAACCAGAGGCAGTAACTTATGGAAAACCTGAAAGTGAAAAAAATGGTTATATGTATGCAAATCAAGGCTATGCAAGAAAACAACAAAAAGGTTTAGCAAGTGATGCTAATAAGCCAATGGACTTACCTATTATGCCAATCGCAGGATTTTATAATCCTGACCTAGTAAATACATTTGGTAATTTAAAATAAAAAATAATATTATTTATATATAATATTATGGTTCTTCCTTATGACAATATGAATTATGTGGCAGATATACAAACCGATTCATCACCACAAGCAGGAAGCTCTAATCTAATTACAAGCGGAGCATTACATACATTATTGGCAGCGATTGAAACACGCCTTACAACTTTAGAAGGTAGTGGTTCTTCAGGTTCAGGTTCAGGTTCTTCGGGTTCAGGGTCAGGTTCTTCAGGTTCAGGTTCAGGTTCAGGTTCAGGTTCA
>Ga0181390_1000579_pt1 | contig 16620 bp, 18 predicted proteins | sample 13SPOviralmetaG_FD_130085 | JGI IMG/M metagenome (GOLD analysis project Ga0181390, IMG submission 130085) | Marine viral communities from the oligotrophic San Pedro Time Series (SPOT) site, San Pedro Channel, CA, USA - 13 SPOT_SRF_2010-07-21 | ecosystem: Environmental > Aquatic > Marine > Strait...
ACTTGCTAATAACAGTACTGGGTGCAGACCTTGTATATATCACGGAAATGGTGGCGACGAAGCAAAGGAAAAGTTAGAGAAAATATCGAGTAAGGTTATCTCAAAATCTCCTGATTTATTTATTCCTATATATAATGGAATTGATATAATCGATCGGGATATGTTCATAGTTGACTTCATGACTCAAGACCAATGCGAAAGAATGATAGAACTTTCTGAAAAGCATGGTAATTGGAAAGGGATGGAAGGCGACAAGTTCCCAGCCCAAGAGATAAGAATAAAACAACTTGGTTTATGGGATGAGATGAAAAGCCATTGGGAACGGAACTTATATCCGCATATAGAAAGGTTTTGGAAGCCGATGGAGATGTATGGGCTTCGCGATGCATTTGCCATGAGATATGCTCTTGATACACAAACCAGTTTAAGGTTACATACTGATGCCAGTTTGGTTACAGGTTCAGTTAAACTAAATGACGATTATGAGGGTGCTATTTTAAAATTCCCCAGACAAGGGATAACTAATGAGCACGTTCCTGTTGGTAAAGCGATTATGTTTCCAGGGCAAGTGACTCATGGTCATGAATGTTCAGAATTAACTAAAGGTGTAAAATATAGCCTTACTATGTGGTCGTCTAGATATAATGGAGATATAAATTAAATGAATTGTGATTGCGGCGAAGCCCATAACCATAAGATGAAGTTTTATGTATTGACTTCGAGTAAAATGCCAGCACTAAGAAGGCACATTGACCCAGAGTATAGTAACATACCAAAGAGCCAATTGGTTGTTGTTATCAACTCATTAAGCGATGCGCACATAGAAGCTGCAACAGAATGGTGCGAAGAAGAAGGAATTGAATACCATATAACTGAATCTAACGGAACGCCAGCATATGGTAAGAACCGCATGCTAGAACTATTCTCTGAAAGCGATAATGATTATATGGTCATGATTGACGGTGATGATTATTTGACTCCTCATGGCGTTTATATGTATCAAGCTGTTGCTGAACAACACAACCCACCACAAGCCATTTGTTTGAAGAATCAAATATCAACAATGGCTGACTATGAATTGATGGCGGAGAAAGGTGTAAACCACACGACTTTGAGGCTCGAGGATATACCATACAAAGTTATTCAATTCTTCACAGCTAATTGGGATTCTATTCGTAAGTCAGACGTTGTTGGTAATCTACGTGCTATGGGATGCACTCAAGAAATGGCTGAGAAGCAAGGAAAGTGGCATCATGAATTTTATAGACTACAAGAGAAATATTGCGAAGCCAACGAGGCGCATTGTAGGGTCACGTGGGTCGGCAAGGAAGCAGCGAAGACCAGATTCCCAGAACACTTAATTGTTGGGGAAGATACTATTTTTTACTTCGAACTTAAACATAGACACGTAACAGAAGATTTAGATATTAGGTGTAATGATGAAATGCAACCAACATATATCTACGACCAAAGAACTCCGGGAACTGTATTTAATGAGGTCAATCAAGGAAAGGATTGGGCGTGGATGGAAAAATACAATAATGAAGTCTATAAGATGGAAGAAGAAGGAAATATACAACAGCTCGATTTGCCTTTACTAACTGTAGATTACCCATACCCATACAGCCCAAATGTTTTAAAGTTTGGAACTAACGGGCAGTTTGAATATTTTAATGGGGAAGAAAAGGGGTTGATTGACCTTCCGAATAATTCATCAGAAAAATCTTTACACAACGCTTATGAAAGGCTGACAAAGTTTTATAAATAGAGTAAACAAGCTCTAGAGAATGATTTTATGGCAGTCCCAAGCTCCAACATACGCTACACAAGAATCGAAACTGAAGTCAATGAGGCTATTGAAGCCCATCCATCGATACACGATGAGCTCATAAGATATTCGTGGTCTCGTTATCAAAGCGAAGACCCAGATGGCGGTACATACTATCAAGGACTCAGTCACCATTCTCTATGCAAAACGGCAATATTATACAAAGGTTTTATTGGGATTAGCGATCCATTCGCCCATTCCACTCATGGCGGATATTCAATTCAAGATATGGGGGGCTACGATTGGGAAAATCACGGAACAACTTTAGCTGATTGGGATGCCACACCCCATTTCAGTGGCGGGGATACTGGATCCTACGATTCGGATATCGCTGGTGGTAGCTATGATGATGGGCTTACTTTATCCTTGGCCTCAGGACCATTCCACGTCACATCAGAGGGAAATTCTAGATACGTAATATCGCCTTGCCGTGCCCATACAGAAATACAAACTGATTACAACTACAATGGCGGTAAGTTGCACATAATGGTCTCTAATGTCAGGGAATTTTCTAACAGGACGTATCCAGGAAGCGGATTTACAAGAAGCATAACACACAAATTCGTGGTTGATATTGGAAATGTCCAGTATATAAGGTCAATGAGATCGAGGTGGCGAGTAGAAAATTATTACGCTTCCCTGGACGATAGTCATGGGGTGGTTCTTGCAATGACAGAAAAAAATGGATCGAACCCAGCAAGCTATGAATATAAGCATGGCGAAACAGTTGCTAGCAACGGAGTGCGTGAAGGAAATCAGGGCGAATGGACTGGCCAGGTTCATGATATAACCCCCAAAACTATGGTTCCACAAGATAGCTGGCAATATGGAGCACATGGGACAAGCGATTTCGCAGGGGAAGAGTTTGGTTCCGGAACTAGATGCGTCAGTGCTTTTGGAGTTTACCAACGTGGCTCAAACGGTAATTTCAAGACCGCCTTGGTGCGACTTAACTCAGGGGGGCTTTACGAATACCAACTTAGATTCTATCATGATGCTGCAACTAGGGATTACACTGTTCTTAACATTCAGGCAGAATATAAGGGAAGTAGCAATTCCGCTAGGCGACTAATTCGAGCAAAGGCATTATGGGGCTAACCCCACAGGTTCCAGCTGTTATAAATAGAGTCAGAATAAACTAATTTGAGACTCTTAATATGGCGAACCCCGCATCTAGAACACAATTAAAAGAATATTGCCTTCGTAGACTTGGTGCGCCTGTCGTAGAAATTAATGTTGATGATGATCAAGTTGACGATAGAATTGATGATGCTCTTGCGTTCTATCGCGATTATCACTATGACGGCACCGAGCGTACATATAGAAAACACCAAGTCACCCAAACAGATATCGACAATGGATATATCACAGTTCCAGATACCATAACTGGTGTTATTAATATCTTCCCAATAGGAACTGGATTACAGGCAAATAACCTATTCAATCTAAGATACCAAATAACTCTAAATGAAGTCCACGATTGGGCTGGAGAGAAACTACAAAACTATGTAGCTTCAATGGAACGAATTGCTATGCTTGAAGAAATTCTTGTGGGCAAGCAACCATTAAGATATAACCGCCATACTGATAAGATTCATATTGATATGGACTGGAAACTAAGAGCACCAGTTGGGACTTATATTATTGTCGAATGCTACCAAGTCTTAGACACAAGCGTGAATACGGGCGTTTGGGGCGATTGGTGGCTACGTCAATATACAACTGCGCTGATAAAAAGGCAGTGGGGCGAAAACCTTAAAAAGTTTGAAGGAATGCAACTTCCAGGTGGTGTGACATTTAATGGTCAAACGATTTGGCAAGAAGCGACCGAAGAAATACAAAAACTCGAAGAAGAAGTACAGAAGAATTTCTCCATGCCAGCCATGGATATGATAGGCTAGATTATGCCAACTACAAACTTGTATTTTAACAACCATTCGCTTAGTGGCGAACAAAACCTTATAGAAGATTTGATCATCGAATCAATTAAAATTTATGGGGTTGATTGCTATTATATGCCAAGAACGCTTGTCGCTGAAGATTTGATATTTGGTGAAGACACACTATCTAAGTTTGATCATGCATATATGATAGAAATGTATATCAAGTCAGTTGATGGGTTTGAGGGTGAAGGCGATTTCCTTTCCAAGTTTAATGTTGAGATCCGTGACGAAATGGTTCTTACAGTATCACAAAGAAGATTTGGTGAAGAAATATCAGTTGAGGATACAACTAAAGATATTGGTCGACCTGCCGAGGGAGACTTAATTTACTTCCCGTTAAATAATAAAGTATTTGAAGTGAAGTTTGTTGAGCACGAATCTGTATTTTATCAGATGGGGTCGTTACAGACATATGACCTTCGTTGCGAGTTGTTTGAGTATAGTCATGAACGAATTGACACTGGCATCAACGCTATTGATGCGATTGAAGATGTTTATGGTGGCGATTACTTAGAGGAACTGTTACTAGAAGATGGTTCTGCCCTGAATACTGAAAACGACGAACTAATTACCGTCGAAGCTTCGGTGGCTAAAAAGCCTGAAGATAGCGATACAGGTGCAACTAATGAGCAATATAAATCTGGTGCTATTGACTTCATAGACTTCAGCGAGATGAACCCATTTAGCGAATGGGAGAGTTGGTAATGTTTGGCGCTCATTTTTATCACGGAGCAATCCGAAAATATATTATAATGTTTGGCTCAATGTTTAACGATATTGATGTTGTTCGTTATGACAAGCAAGGAAATAGAGTACAGGGGATTAGAGTTCCGATAGCATATGGTCCAAAAGAAAAGTTCCTTGCTAGGTTGAATCAAGATCCAGGACTGGATAGGCAAGTAGCAACTCAGTTGCCAAGAATGTCATTTGAAGTAACTGATATGGCATACTCCCCAACCAGAACTCTTAATAAGATGCAGAGAAATACTTCTATTAATGGTGATAGTAGTAGCACTCTGCGTTCACAATTTACACCTGTTCCTTATGATATAAGTATTACGTTATCGGCTATGTTTACTAACAATGAAGATGCGGTTCAGGTTGTTGAGCAGATATTGCCATACTTCAGACCAGAATTTACACATAGCGTGAAGTTGGTTTCAGAGATAGATCAATACTATGATATCCCAACGGTACTTCAAGGGATGACGATTGAAGATACATATGAAGCAGATTTTCAAACTCGCAGAGCTATTATATACTCTTTTAACTTTGTCGTCAAGGGTTATATCTTCGGTCCAGTTTCTAATAAGGGTACTATTAAAAGAACTGTTGTTGACTTTAACATACCTTCTGGCGATACGTTGGTGAACGCAGCTGAGGGTCCAAATAAGCGGTTGGTATTGACACCTGGACTATTGGCAGATGGATCGCCAACTACAATATCAGCCGATAGCGTTTCCCCAGGAACTATATCAGCTGATTCTGATTTCGGGTTTGCGTTCGATAGTGAAGACTTTTTCGATGGTGAAACAAGATAATAATATGAGCATTAATTATGAAAAATATAGTAACAGACAATTTGAATCAAATATTTGATGTAGAGTCTGAATTGGTAGATGATAGTAAGCCTCCAATCGTTCGAGAAGAAAGAACTGACCTGCCCGACGATATAGCAAAAGATTACACATACGCAAGAGAAAACCTTTACGATGTTATTGAGAAGGGCAGTTCCGCTCTTGACGAACTAGTACATTTAGCAAAGGCTAGTGAGCACCCAAGAGCGTTTGAGGTCGTTTCGCAATTGACTAAGACGCTAGTTGATGCCAACAAAGATTTACTCGAAATACAAAAGAAAGTAAAGTCTCTCAGAAAAGAAGATGAGCAGAAAGGTCCAAATAGCGTGACCAACGCATTATTCGTAGGAAGCACTTCTGAGTTACAAAAATTAATTAAAGGCGATAACGAAGATGTATGATTATAAATGTAAAGTGGTAAAAGTGGTTGACGGTGATACAGTCGACGTAGATATTGATCTGGGGTTTGGTGTCTGGATGCGTGATGAGCGTGTCCGTGTTATGGGAATTGATACCCCTGAATCTAGAACTCGAGATTTGGTCGAAAAGAAGTTCGGTTTAGCTGCAAAAGAAAGACTCAAAGGGTTACTCGGAAAAACATCAGTCCTTAGAACGCAAGTGAGTAAGTCTGGGGAGGACATGAAGGGGAAATTTGGTCGTATTCTTGGCGACTTTGATGTGTACTGTTATGATACTGATTCTTGGCGACCAGTTACTAAAGTTATGATTGAGGAAGGTCATGCTGTTGAATATCATGGGCAAAGTAAAGATGACATTAAAGAAGCCCACCTTGCCAACAGGGAAAGGTTGTGGGAAGAGGGCGTAGTTCCACGTGGCTAGTGAAACATACAACGGCAATCAACTCCTAAAGCGCAAAGGCGTTCAGATACAGTGGGAGCATGATCATGTAAAGGAATTTATTAAATGTTCCTCAGACCCTATCTACTTTGCCGAAAAGTATATTCAGATAGTACATGTTGACCATGGTTTAATACCCATGAATCTCTATGATTATCAGCGTGAGATTATACAAAAGATATCCCATAATAGACGTGCTGCTGTTGTAACTTCGAGGCAGGCTGGTAAGACTACAACTGCCGTGGCGGTTATCCTACACTTTATTCTTTTCCAAGAACATAAAACTGTAGCTCTCCTAGCTAACAAAGGTGATGCTGCTCGTGAGATTCTAGACCGAATTAAAATCGCATACGAAGCATTACCGCAGTGGATGCAACAAGGCGTAGTTGAATGGAACAAGGGTTCGGTTCAGTTTGAAAACGGATGCAAGATTATTGCTGCTGCGACTTCTTCATCTGGTATTCGTGGTAAGTCGGTATCGTTCCTGTATATTGATGAGACTGCGTTTGTTGAAAACTGGGATGAGTTCTTTGCTTCTGTATTCCCAACAATATCATCTGGTGATACTACTAAGATTCTACTAACGTCAACCCCAAACGGATTGAATCACTTCTACAAAACATGCGAAGGCGCAAGAGAAGGAACTAATGGTTATGAGTTTGTCGAAGTTTTATGGAAGGATGTTCCAGGAAGAGATGATAAGTGGAAGCTAGAAACTCTACAGGCAATGGACTTTGATTACGAAAAGTTTTCTCAGGAATATGAGTGTCAGTTTCTAGGGAGTTCGGGTACATTGATCGAAGGCAGTAAGCTAAAATCAATGGTAACTAAAGAACCAGCTATAGATAACGGTACGATGAAACAGTATGAAAGGCAACAAGATGGCAGAGCATACGCTTGCGTTGTTGACGTTTCTCGTGGTAAAGGATTAGATTATTCCGCATTTCAGATTATAGATGTAACTGAAATGCCATATAAACAAGTTTGTGTGTATAGAGATAACTATATCACTCCAGCAGAATATGCCGAAGTAATATATAGAGCGTGTAAATCTTATAATGACGCAACAACTCTGATAGAAATTAATGATATTGGTGAACAGGTTGCAGAATTACTGCATTTTGAGTTTGAGTATGAGAACATACTATTCACCGAAAGCGCAGGAAGATCTGGTAAGAGAATATCTGCTGGGTACAGTAAGCGTTGTGATAAGGGTATAAGAACAACAAAAACAGTTAAGTCGGTTGGCTGTTCAATTTTAAAACTTTTAATTGAACAAGACCAGTTGATAATAAATGATTTTCAAACGATAAAAGAATTATCTACATTTTCAAGGAAAAGAAATTCGTTTGAAGCTGAGTCGGGTGCGCATGATGATCTGGTCATGTGCCTTGTTTTATTTGCTTGGTTGTCTGATCAAGCATACTTTAAAGAAATTACAGACATTAATACACTGATTGAGCTTAAAGAGAAATCTGATAAAGAGATGATGGACAATTTATTACCATTTGGATTCCATGATGACGGAATACCAGATGAAAACATTATAGAATATCCTACGCAAGATCCGTTTGGTAACAGCGATTATGTTACCAATGGGAACTTTGATAATTACTAAACATCGTGTTTTTATAAATATCATCAGTTGAATAACTATAAAAACTCTATTTTTTAAGGAGAATAGCAATGCCTTTCCAAGTAAGTCCTGGAGTTAATGTAAGTGAGATTGATCTCACAACGGTAGTGCCTGCCGTAGCAACCACAGAAGGTGGTTTAGTAGGCGAATTCCGTTGGGGTCCAGCTGGTACACGTGTACTACTAGATTCGGAAGATCGACTTGTAAACATTTTCCAAAAACCCAACACCAATACTGCTGAGGATTTCTTCACAGCAGCAAACTTTTTATCATATGGTAATGCCCTGTATGTGGTTCGCGAGACCCCGACTGGTGCGTTAAACTCTGCCCAAGTATTAGCAGACGCTACTTTGTTTAAGCAAGGCGCTGATAGCACTGACTGGCCAACCACAGCCCCAACTAGCGGTTCTTTCTTTTTCGGTAAGTATCCTGGAGCACTAGGTAACTCTTTGCGTATTTCTGTATGTCGCGATTCAGTTGACTACAGCTCAAGCACTATTGCTTTTGAATATGAAATTGACAGAAATAGTGACCAATTAAACCTTTTAAGCACTAATGTAGCATCTGTTTCTGCAGAATTAGCGGTTGGTGATATTGTAGAGCTTGGCGCTGAAAAGCAAAGAATTAAAATTAAAGCAATCGCCACTGCTACATCTGACCTTGATGCAGATGGTGCATCTGATGATGTACTGGTAACCCTAGAAGCAAAATATAAGGGTGATGATGTTTCTATACTTGGCGCCGATGCTGCGGCAATTGTTCGTCACTGGGAATTCTCTGATGTGTTCGACACGGCTCCAGGATCTTCTGCTTATGCTTTGGCTAATGGTTCTGCAAATGATGAGATCCACGTAGTTGTTGTTGATGCGGGTGGTGAATTCAGCGGTACTGCTGGTTCAATCCTAGAGGCGTATAACGGTCTTTCCCTTGCCTCTGATGCTAAAACTGAGCAAGGCGCAGGTAACTTCTGGTTTAATGTACTTAATACACAGTCTCAATATGTTGCTGCTTTTGATGGCGCTATCTTCACTAACGCTGGTACAACAATATCTGCATCAGTTGATGCTGCGTTTGGCGGAACTGGAGATGCTACTATTTCAACTCTGGCACGTGGCGTTCGCCTTACTGGTGGTAAGGATGCTACTGATGGTGATGAGGCAACCACATTAACCGCTGCTCAAAAGATCACTGGCTATGACCTATTTAAGAATGCTGAAGACGTTGACGTTTCCTTCTTATTAGGCGGTAACGCTGATCAAACTCTAGCGTTAAAGTTAATTGATATTGCTGAATCTCGTAAAGATTGTCTTGCGGTTCTTTCTCCTGAGAAGGCTGATGTTGTAAATGCTGGTATCAATGCAAGAGATAATGTTATCGAATTCCGTGACAGCTTATCTTCAACTTCATATGCAGTTATGGATTCTGGTTGGAAATATCAGTACGATAAGTACAACGATGTATACCGCTGGGTCCCACTAAATGCTGATACTGCTGGTCTTATGGTTCAAACTGACTTGACTCGTGACCCATGGTACTCACCTGCTGGTTATAACCGTGGCAACATGAAGAATGTTGTTAAGTTGGCTTACAACCCAGGAAAGGGCGACCGTGATCAACTGTACAAGAAAGGTGTTAACCCAGTTATCACTCAACCTGGACAGGGTACTGTGTTGTTTGGCGATAAGACGTTGCTAAGCAAGCCATCTGCCTTTGATCGTATCAATGTTCGTCGCTTGTTTATCGTTCTCGAAAAAGCTATTGCGACTGCTGCTAAGTTTACTCTGTTTGAATTTAACGATGAGTTTACTCGTAGCCAGTTCACTAATTTGGTTGTTCCTTTCCTACGTGACGTACAAGGTCGACGTGGTATTACAGACTTCCAAGTAGTATGTGACGGATCTAACAATACTGGAGAAGTTATTGACCGAAATGAATTTATCGGCGATATCTATATCAAACCAGCTCGTTCTATCAACTTCATTCAGCTGAATTTCGTTGCGGTTCGTAGCGGTGTAGAATTCTCTGAAGTAGTTGGTCGAGTGTAATAAATATAACGTATAGAATCGGGAGATACGAAAATGGCGTTTAATGTAAATGAGTTCTCTGGAGCTTTGAAGGGGGGTGGAGCTCGTGCTTCACTTTTCCAAGTTCAGATTACTAATCCAATCAACGGTGTTGCTGATGCGCAAGTACCATTTATGGTAAAAGCTGCTCAAGTACCAGCATCAACCCTTGGCGTTATCGAAGTTCCTTACTTCGGTCGTCAGGTAAAAATTGCTGGTAACCGCACTTATGCTGAGTGGGCACCTACGATTATCAATGATGAAGACATGGCTATTCGCAATGCTATGGAGCAGTGGTCAAATGCAATCAACTCTGCTCAAGGTAATGTGACTACAGCTGGAGGAACTGCTCCTAGTTTGTATAAGTCGAATGCTCAAGTTACTCAATACTCAAAAGACGGGTCTATCCTCCGTGTTTACAACTTCGTTGGTATTTACCCAACTGAAGTTGCTGCTATTGATTTGGCTTGGGACAGCGAAGCTATCCAGGAGTTCGGCGTGACATTCCAGTATGATTATTGGGAAGTTGTTGGCGGAAATACTGGCGACGCTGGCGGGATTTAATCCTAAAAAGTGATCATGGGGTGTTCATATAAATAAGTATGACACCCCAAATATTATGAGGATAATACCATAATGGCTATAGAACTATTCGGCTTTCAAATAGGGCGCAAAGAAGATGAGTTACCTCCGACGGTACAATCATTTGCGCCACCACCAAATACAGATGGCGCTCTGAATGTCACCGAAGGCGGTGCTTTCGGCACAACTGTAGATCTAGATGGTGCAGCCAAAAACGAAGCAGCATTAATTACTCGTTATAGAGAAATGTCCCTGCAGAGCGAATGTGATAAAGCTATTGACGATGTGTGTAATGAGGCTATTATATTTGACGATACTGATGGCGCTGTCGATGTTGTGCTTAATGACATAAAACAGCCTGTTTCTATCAAGAATAGGATTCGTGAAGAATTTGTTGAAGTCTTAGATTTACTGAATTTTAATAATCAAGGATATGATATTTTTAGGAACTGGTATGTTGACGGGAGAATATATTATCATATCATGATCGATACTAAATTCCCAAGGGATGGTATCAAAGAATTGCGTTATATTGACCCTCGTAAAATTAAAAAGATGAGAGTCGAGAAAAGAGATAATAAAGATACAAATATTCAAGGTAATGCCCAAGTATCGGCTAAGAAATATGATGAGTATTTTGTTTATTCCGCTCGAGGTGTATCTGCTGGTAATCAGGGTGTTAAGATTTCTTTAGACTCTATCGCATTCTCTCATAGTGGGTTGATGGACGAAAGAAATAGTATGGTTTTGAGTCACTTAAATAAGGCTATAAAACCAATGAACCAGTTGCGTATGCTTGAAGATGCGACTGTTATCTACCGTTTGGCTCGTGCGCCAGAGCGTAGAATATTTTATATAGACGTGGGCAACTTGCCTAAAGCTAAAGCTGAGCAATACCTTCGTGACATGATGGTTAAGCACAAGAATAAATTAGTGTATGATGCTAACTCTGGTGAGGTTCGTGATTCCAGAAAGCATCTAACTATGCTAGAAGATTATTGGCTACCTCGTAGAGAAGGAAGTAGTGGTACTGAAATTAGTACACTTCCAGGTGGCCAAAACCTTGGTGAAATGGACGATGTTGAATACTTCAGAAGAAAGTTGTATGAATCATTAAACGTACCAGTATCAAGGTTAGAATCTGAAAATCAGTTTAATATTGGTAGAGCTTCGGAAATCAACAGAGATGAGTTGAAGTTCTCCAAGTATATTGCTAGACTCAGAAGTCGCTTTGCCGAATTGTTCTATATACTACTAGAAAAGCAACTTCTACTGAAAGGTGTTATCACAAAGGATGAATGGGCTGACATTAAGAAAGGTCTGCGGTTTGACTTCCTTGAAGATAATCACTTTGCTGAGTTAAAGAAATCAGAGATACTGCGTGAAAGGTTGTCTTTGGTACAAGATGTTGATCAGTTTGCTGGTAAATACTATTCTCAAGATTGGATTCGTAGAAATGTATTAATGCAATCTGAAGAAGAAATTAAAGAAATCGATGATCAAATTGGCCAAGAAGATAATGGCGAAGATGATGATGCTGATTTTTAAGTATAAATAAATTTGGAGAATATTATGAGTGAGCAAGAAGAAGTTACTGTTACATCAATCGACGCTGTTAATATGGCAGCAGATGGAGATGTAAACGGATTTAAAAGTACTATCAATGATTTGTTAATGGATAAAGTAAGAGATGCTGTAGATGTAAAGCGGTTTGATGTTCAGGCTAGTTTTATGTCTCAAGATGAACCAGAAGAAGTAGAAACTACGACAGAGGAATAGCAATGGCTATCAAAAGATTTAAATCATTCGTTGCCGAAGAAAACACTGCTGATGACTTGAGCAAAACTGCTGGAGAAACTCCAGAAAAAGAATTAGCACCTAAAGCTAAGGGTGAGAAAGAGTTTGCTGACAAGCATAAAATGACTGTAACTAAGCACCCTGTAGCTGGCGATCACCAGTTTGACGGTGACCGTGCTGAGATTACTGAAGGGAAAGCTAAGAAAGAAGAAACTTGCCCTGAGTGTGAAGGCGAAGGTGATGATTGTGAGTGTGATGACGATGAGGAATCTGACTTGTCGGAAGGCAAAGTCGTAGATCAACTTCAAGCTATCACAAAAAGCAAATCTGCTAAAAAAGTTAAGTTCGGTAATGGTAAGAGCGAAGAGCTCGATATGACCACTGCTGCAGCTTTGCTAAATATGTTAAAGAAACTAAAGCCAGCTAATAAAGCAAAGGCTGAAAAAATGTTGGAGAAATCGCCTGAGGGTATGTTCCAACTATTAGACGTTGCGTTTGGAGGCAAATAATGAAAGTACTCGGTGCTACAGTTGCGCTTGCCGCTGCGACAACTAGTGTTAAAGGCGATCAAGCGGTTCGTTTGGTTGCTGGCGCTGCTGGCGATGTAACTATTAGAAATGCTGCTGACAATGATGACTTTGCTGTTCTTACTATGGTAGCAAATGAAGTTATAGTTTTAAGCCTAGAGCCTGGACAGGGTCTGCGTGGAGCAAATACTTTTAAAGCTACTCCGATCGCAAGGTCGGGAATTTAGAATTAGGATTATATTATGAGTTGGTCTGCCGGACAACCTTTTGAATATTGCACTGATGTTATAAATTTAACAACTGAATCTAATGATGTTGAATTAAATACAGATGTTGAAGTGTGGAATACAAATACAGAGTCTGATTGTTGGGCGGTAGCAGAAACTCAGGGTGATGGAAATATTGATGTTTGGCTTAGACCAAACGATAAAATTTATTTTAAATTTTTTCAGTTTGATTCTGTAAGGTTGGGCGACGCCTCTCCTGATCACACTGGGCTACAAGTTAGGGGCATTAGAAGATTAACGTCTCCTGCTGAATAAAAAAAGAGATAAAGGAAAATAAGATGAAATTAATCTGCGAAGTAAATGAAGATATCAATTATCTGACAGAAGCCAAAGATGATAATGGCAAGAAGTCATATTTCATCGAAGGTGTTTTCTTGCAAGGCGATATTAAGAATAGAAACGGTCGAGTATATCCCGCAGAAGTTCTTGATAAAGAAATTGCTAGATATAATAAAGAATATGTAGAAAAGAACCGTGCGTATGGTGAGTTAGGTCACCCGCAAGGTCCAACTATTAATTTAGAGCGTGTATCTCATATGATTACGGGTTTGAAACGTGATGGTTCAAACTTTATGGGACGTGCTAAGATTATGACTGAAACACCATATGGTGCGATTGTTAAGTCGCTTATGGATGAGGGTGCCCAATTAGGTGTATCTTCACGTGGTATGGGCACAGTCAAACCAAATGGGAAGGGAGTAGCGGAAGTGCAGAATGACTTCTACTTGGCAACAGCAGCTGATATTGTAGCAGACCCATCTGCTCCAGATGCATTTGTCCAAGGTATCATGGAAGGTAAAGAGTGGGTTTGGGAGAACGGAATCATCCGTGAAGCTACCATAGCCGATTATCAGAATGAAATCAAAACATCTTCAAAGAAAAACCTTGAAGAAGCTAAGATTAGAGTGTTTGAAGATTTTATTTCTAAATTATAATTTTTATAAATACACGTGTTAACCAATTAATTTGTACAGGAGATATCCGATGTCTGATCAAGACTTAAAAGAGCTAGACGATACGATTGCTGAAGAGCAAGAAATCGTTGAAGCTTCAGCGGACAAAGAAGTTGATGGGGAGAAAGCTGCTGATGAAGTCGCTTCTACTGTCAAGAAATCCGCACCGAAACAAGCACCTGTACCCAAGACTAAGTCTGGCATGATCAATGCTATGCTTGACGCAGTTAAGGGTAAGAAAAAAGATGACCTCGCAGCTTCATATGAGTCTATTATGTCTGCTATGAAAGTTGAAGGGTTTGAAGCTGCTGAAGAAGAAGTTGCTGAAGAAACTCAGTCAATCAAAGAAATTCGTCAGATCTCTTCTGAAGATGTTTCTGTTGCTGAAGATGTTGAAGCAATGTTTAGCGGTGAAGAACTTTCTGAGGAATTCACTACTAAAGCTACTACTATCTTTGAAGCTGCTGTAGTATCAAAAGTAAACCAAATCCTAGAAACAGTTACTGTTGACTTTGAAAGCGAACTTGAAGCTGAGAAAGTTCAAATCGCTGAGAAACTCTCTGAGCAAGTAGACTCTTATCTTGAGTATGTTGCTGAAGAGTGGATGAAAGAAAACGAACTAGCTGTTGAGCAAGGCATCCGTTCTGAGATTGTTGAGAACTTCATGACTGGACTACGTGGTCTATTCACTGAAAATTATATCGACATCCCAGAAGAGAAAGTTGACTTGGTAGACGAGTTGGCTGGAAAGGTAACCGAGCTTGAATCTTCAATCAATGAAGAAATGGAAAGAAACATCGTGCTTCGTAAGGAGTTAGTTGAGGCTAAGCAATCTGCTATCTTGACTTCTGCTTGTGAAGATATTACTGAGTCTCAAGCTGCTAAGTTGCAGTCACTAGCTGAAGGCGTTGCATTTGACGATGCTGACTCTTATGCTGCTAAACTTGAAACTCTAAAGGAAAGCTATTTCCCTAAGGAAGAAGCTATTACTGAAGAAGTAGTAATCGATGAAGATGAACCTCTTGAGTTGTCTGAAGAGGCTACACCTGCTAGCGACCCTAGCATGAATGCATACTTGAATGCCATTTCGAAAAGCATTAAAAAGTAACATATTATAAATAAACTGTAATAATAAAAAGGTCTTATTTAAGGAGAACCTATAATGTATCAAACTGACGAACTTCAAAAGAAGTGGCAACCTGTATTAGAGCACGCTGATCTCCCTGAGATTGCTGATGCTCACAAGCGTTCAACAGTAGCCACCTTACTAGAAAACCAAGAACGAAACGCAATGGAGCAAGCTGCTCAAAGTGGTGGCGCATTCCGTCCTTCACTATTAGGCGAAGCTGCACCAACTAACGCAACTGGCGGTAGCGTAGACAATTTTGATCCAGTATTGATCAGCCTTGTTCGTCGCTCTATGCCAAACCTAATTGCATATGACGTATGTGGCGTTCAGCCAATGACTGGTCCAACTGGTCTTATCTTTGCAATGAAATCACGCTATACTGGCCAATCTGGCGATGAAGCGCTATTCGACACTATCAACACTACTTTCAGTGGTTCTGCTTCTGCTAATGATGCTTCTCAGTTTACCATCGGTAACGGTGCTGCTGATCGTGGTACTGGCGCTGCTTCTGGTACTGATCCTTCTGGTACTTACACAGTATCTACTGGTATGGACACTGCTAATGCTGAAGCTCTAGGCGATAGTGCTACTAATGGCTTTAACGAGATGGCATTCTCAATTGATAAAGTTTCTGTAACTGCTGTAAGCCGTGCGCTGAAAGCTGAGTACACTATGGAACTTGCTCAAGACTTGAAATCAGTACATGGTCTAGACGCTGAACAAGAACTAAGCAATATCTTGTCTTCAGAAATCCTTGCTGAAATCAACCGTGAAGTAATTCGTACTATCAACATCACTGCTTCTGCTGGTGCTCAAACCGATGTAACTTCTACTGGTACTTTCGATCTAGACACTGACTCTAACGGTCGTTGGTCTGTTGAGAAGTTCAAAGGCTTGATCTTCCAAATCGAGCGTGATTCTAATCAAATCGCTAAAGACACTCGTCGTGGTAAAGGTAACGTGATGATCTGTTCATCTGACGTTGCTTCTGCTCTGAACATGGCTGGCGTACTTGATTACACTCCTGCTCTTAGCAATAACCTACAAGTAGATGATGCTGGTAATACTTTTGCTGGCGTACTGAACGGTCGTATCAAAGTATACATCGATCCTTACACTACTGGCAACTACTACACTCTTGGCTACAAAGGTACTTCTGCCTTTGACGCTGGCTTGTTCTACTGCCCATATGTGCCTTTACAAATGGTACGTGCTGTTGGTGAGAATACTTTCCAGCCGAAAATCGGCTTTAAGACTCGCTACGGTATGGTTGCTAACCCATTCGCTACTGGCGAAGGCGCTGGTATTGTTGGTACTGATACTAACGACAAGAACAAGTACTACCGTCGTGTAACAGTTGCTAACCTTATGTAAGCAATAAAAACAAGATCTGTTTTAACAGGCGTTTTAAGGGGTGGCTTCGGCTACCCCTTTTTTTAT
>Ga0181390_1000580_pt1 | contig 16614 bp, 16 predicted proteins | sample 13SPOviralmetaG_FD_130085 | JGI IMG/M metagenome (GOLD analysis project Ga0181390, IMG submission 130085) | Marine viral communities from the oligotrophic San Pedro Time Series (SPOT) site, San Pedro Channel, CA, USA - 13 SPOT_SRF_2010-07-21 | ecosystem: Environmental > Aquatic > Marine > Strait...
ACTTACTTAGATAAGATTATTCCGCAGCTTGATAGAGATAACAGACTGCGTACTAATTTCAATCTTCATGGAACTACCAGTGGTCGTCTGTCTTCTTCTGGTAAGTTAAATATGCAACAGTTACCTCGTGATAATCCTATTGTTAAGGGTTGCATCAAAGCAGCTCCTGGTAATAAGATTGTCGCAATGGACTTAACTACAGCAGAGGTATATGTTGCCGCTGTTCTAGCTAAAGATGAAGCACTGATGGATGTATTCCGTTCCGGCGGTAACTTCCACAGTAACATTGCACATAGAGTATTTAGACTACCTTGTGATGCAGAAGAAGTTGCAGAGCTATACCCGATGCAAAGACAAGCGGCGAAAGCTGTAACCTTTGGTATCATGTACGGCGCTGGAGCTAATAAGATTTCACAGCAAGTAACAACAGACTCCGGCAAGCCTTTTAGTCGTGGTGAAGCACAAGAAGTTATTGATGACTATTTCAAATCTTTCCATAAGCTAAAAGCATGGTTAGAGCAGAACCAGAAATCAATAGAAGTAAATGGATTTATCTATAGTTACTTTGGTCGCAAACGCAGACTACCGAATGTTGCTTCAGAGGACAAAGGTATCAAGAGTCATAGTATCAGATCAGGTCTGAACTTTCTAGTACAGTCACCTGCATCAGATATCAACCTCTTAGGCGGTATTGATATGTCAGAGTATATTCGTGTTAACAAGATGGGTGCTCGCATCTTTGCTCTTGTACATGACTCTATTCTAGCAGAAGTACCAGAGGATGAGATAGAACATTATTCAGATAAACTCAGAGAGTTTATACAAATGGATCGTGGTGTAAGCATTCCTGGTGCACCTGTTGGCTGCGACTTTGATGTACACGAAGATTATTCTTTAGGTAAATTCGAGAAGCAGTATGGTAGTTACTTACTCTAACCTACATAAAGTAGAGTTTCCTGTATTTCCGATAGGATCTAGCAACTGGACTTTTACTGACGGACTCTTATATCTTGATAACGAGTTATTGGATGATAAGAATATGTCGGGTAAAACTCTGGGAGCTAGAAGAATACAGACTCCTTTTCACAGTTTGTACACACTTAAAAAATGTATAGAAACACCTGTAGGAATACTGAAGCAGACTAAAAATACCTACATAGATAACAAAGGTACTCCCTTTATCTACTCTAAAACTAAAATGGTTCCTTTGAAGTATTATAGTATAGAGAAAGTAGTTAGAAAAGAAACTGCTTCGGTACTGTGGCTAAAGGGCATATCCTACCCTTTTGCTGTACCACGTCCGCCTTTGCCAGAGTTTGCTTGGGCGGGCATTTTACATCTTAATAACGCACCCTGGGTGTTATACGAGTACTCAGAAAACAAACAGTCTGACACTCGAAGAAAAGTATAAACAATATGGCTAAAAATAGAAGAACTCTTGCAGGAGCAAGTCTCACACTACAAGAGATAGAACCTTTAACACAAAACCAGCTATTAGCTTTTGAAAGCGATAAGCATCTGCTGCTCCACGGGGTCGCAGGAACAGGAAAGACCTTTATTTCTTGTTATCTTGCTTTCGATGATATGATAAAAGGCTGCTACAATAATCTAGTGATTCTAAGAAGTGCAGTACCTACTAGGGATATTGGGTTTCTTCCAGGAAACGAGAAAGAGAAAAGTGCAATCTATGAAGCACCCTACAAAGATATAGCTGTAGAGCTATTCGGAAGAGGAGATGCTTATGAGATACTGAAGCAAAAGAGTATAGTTCATTTTATGACTACATCTTTTATTAGGGGGATTACCCTTAGAGACGCAGTAATCATTATAGACGAGTGTCAGAACATGACATTGCATGAGCTAGATTCCATTATTACACGAGTTGGTGAAAACTGTAGAGTTATCTTTTGTGGTGACTTTCGACAATCAGACCTAGGTAAGAATGGTTTAGAGCAATTTGTCTCTATCTTGAAGCGAATGGAACAGTTTGACCTAATCGACTTTGAGATTAAAGATATTGTAAGAAGTGAATTCGTAAAGAGTTATATAACAGCAAAGACAGAACTAGGACTATAATATGGACAAACAAATATACGACATACTCGGAGACGAGATCGAAAGACAGAACGAGACTATAGAACTTATAGCCTCAGAAAACTTTGCTTCTGAAGCAGTGCGGAACTTGTGTGGATCAGTATTTACTAATAAATACGCGGAGGGTTATCCTGGGCGTAGATATTACAACGGCTGTGAAAACATGGACGCTATCGAAAGTCTTGCTATTTCTAGAGTATGCGATGTATTTGATTCAGATTTTGCCAACGTTCAACCTCACAGCGGGGCTAATGCAAATACAGCAGTATACCAAGCTTTTCTAAAGCCTGGAGATAGAATACTCGGTATGGATTTAGCCTCTGGAGGACATTTATCTCATGGAGCAAGTGTAAATCAGTCTGGAAAGATTTATGAGGCACACTCCTATGGCGTAAATGAAGAAGGCTTCTTAGACTATGAATCTATTGCTGAGCAAGCAGCAGTGATTAAGCCTCAGCTAATAGTAGCAGGCGCTTCAGCTTATCCCCGACAAATAGAGTGGGAGCTATTCAGAGAAATAGCAGACAATGTAGGCGCTAAGCTACTAGTAGACATGGCACACTACTCAGGTCTTATAGCAGGAAAGGCTTACCAAAATCCTATAGACTATGCAGATGTAGTTACTAGCACAACCCATAAAACTCTAAGGGGCCCTCGTGGGGGTATTATACTTTGGAATAACCCTGGCTATACTAAACGTATAAACAGTGCTATATTTCCTGGTACTCAAGGCGGGCCTCTAATGAACATTATTGCTGCTAAAGCACAGTGTTTTATAGAGGCTTTGTCTCCTGAGTTTACTAAATATGCTAGACAGGTAAAGTTTAATGCACAGTGCATGGCAAGAAAGTTTACAGAAAACAACATTGAGCTTCAAACAGCCGGTACCGACAGTCATCTGTTGTTACTAAATCTTAGTAATACAGCATGGAGCGGTAAAGCTCTAGCGGATAGACTGGAAGCCCAAGGTATTACTGTAAATAAAAATGGCGTACCAAATGATCAGAGATCCTTTACAGAGACTAGTGGTATTCGCATAGGTACTGCAGCAGAGACTACTAGAGGCAAGGATGAAGTAGATTTTATGGAAATAGCTATCAATATATCTGATATAATCAATGAAGGCCAATAAATGAAAGCGGTAATCAGCAATAGAATTTACCTAGAGGTGACTCAAGAGTATAAGGATTTCATAAATAATGAACTTACTTATGCTATTCCGTCGTACAACCCTACAGAACCTCCTATGGTTATAAAAAATATGTCTCGTATCAAGACAGACCTCGTCAGTATACCTGTCGGAAGAACGGATTTGATACCAGAAGACTATGAAATTGTTGATAAGCGTTTAAATGTGCCAGTAGACTTTCCTGACTTTAAGTTTGATTTACGAGAAAGCCAACAAGTAGTATATGACGAGATCGAAGATAACGCCATAATTAACGCTTGGGTCAGTTGGGGCAAGACTTTTACAGGTCTTGCTATCGCTGGTAAGTTAGGTCAGAAAACGCTGGTTGTAACACATACTGTCCCTCTGAGAAATCAGTGGGCACAGGAGGTAGAGAAAGTCTATGGTTTTACGCCTGGAATTATTGGTAGTGGTAACTTTGATACTTCTCAGCCTATCACTATAGGTAATACTCAGACTTTATACCGTAACTTGCCGAAGATAAAAGATCAGTTCGGTACAATTATTTTGGACGAAATGCATCACGTATCTTCTCCCACTTTTTCTAAGATAATAGACACTAACTATGCAAGATATAAGTTAGGTTTATCCGGCACTATAGAAAGAAAAGATGGAAAACATGTAGTCTTTAGAGACTACTTTGGAAATAAACTCTTTAAGCCCCCGAAGGAAAACTTCATGGTGCCTACTATCCATGTCTTGCAGTCAGATGTTAGATTTATGGACGGTAATAGGACACCCTGGGCTAATCGAGTAACGGCATTAGCTAACAATGACGAATATCGACACACAGTGGCAATGCTTGCTGCGGCCTACGCCGCAAAAGGGCATAAAGTCCTGGTTGTGAGCGATCGAGTTCACTTTTTGAAAGCTTGCGCCGAACTAGCTGGTGATAAAGCAATTTGTGTTACGGGTGAGGTCTCGCATGAGGATAGAGAAACGCACCTAACTGAAATCAGAAGCGGTAAGAAAGATATTCTTTTCGGTACTCAAGCAATCTTTTCAGAAGGTATCTCTGTTAACAATCTTAGCTGCCTAATACTAGGTACACCAATCAATAACGAGCCTCTTTTGACTCAACTTATAGGTAGAGTCATACGATTACAAGAGGGTAAGAGAGATCCTGTTATCATAGACATTCATCTAAAAGGGAATACTGCTAAAAAACAGGCTTCCAATAGGATGGGTCACTATATGAGAGAGGGTTATCAAATAAAGCAACTATAAAAAAATAGTTCTTGACACAAACCTTAATTTTTAGTATAATATATGTTCTTATTTGACTGGCGAAAGATTCATAAAGAGGCTAACGGCAACGCTGTAGAGATTGTGCGTATCGTACGGATGCTCGTACTGAGGCAGATACCTACAAACGCTGTAGACCCTATTTATAAATATTCGCAGAAAAACTTCCTTGGGGATAGCTTCATGCTCCATCCCGATGTACTGCTATACCATTCTTATAAGTACCAGTATCGTGAAATTGCACAATACATTGCATTGTGTGCTTTACGATCTACGGCGTACTTTCGCCTAACTAAAGATACAACACTAGACACCGTACTTCTGCCTGCAGAGGATATGGACACATTAATAAACAATAATAGGCTACTATACTTGGATGATTCACAAATCCTTCATTTCAAGTACGAAGAAGTCAACGCAAAGGAGATTCATTAAATGGCTATTTCATTTAATCAGCAGAAAGGTTCTGCACAAAAAAGTTCAGTTAGCAGTTTTCAGTACAAAGATGGCGACAACAAGTTCCGTCTAGTAGGTGACATTCTAGCTCGATACGTCTATTGGATAAACGGTGAGAATGGTAAGAACATTCCACTAGAGTGCTTATCCTTCGACCGTAACAAAGAAACCTTTAACAACCTAGAGAAAGATTGGGTTCGTGAGTTCTATCCAGATCTCAAGTGTGGCTGGAGCTACGCTACTCAGTGCATCGACAACGGTGAAGTTAAAGTGGTAAACCTAAAGAAGAAATTATGGGAGCAGATCATTACTGCTGCAGAAGATTTAGGAGATCCAACAGATCCAACTACAGGCTGGGATGTTCAATTCAAGCGTGTAAAGACTGGCCCTCTGCCTTATAATGTAGAGTATCAACTTCAAGCTCTCAAGTGCAAGCCTCGTGCTTTGTCTGATGCAGAGATGGAAGTATTCGCAACTATTAAGTCTATGGATGAAGTAATGACTCGTCCTACACCAGATGCTCAGAAAGAGCTACTAGATCGTATTCGTGATAACGCAGGTGAAACCTCCGAGATTGACGAAAGCATTGAAGACGAGTTCAAGATAGTATGATTTTATTTACGGCAGACTGGCACATTAAACTGGGACAGAAGAATGTTCCAAGAGAGTGGGCCTTAAAACGTTACAATATGTTTTTCGACCAAGTACACAGCTATTGTAAGCAGTGTGATAGCCACATTATTGGTGGTGACTTGTTTGATCGTCTGCCTAGTATGGAAGAACTGGAACTCTACTTTTCTTTTATTAGAAATGTTAGAGTTCCTACCATCATCTACGACGGTAATCATGAAGCGACAAAGAAGCACAAGACTTTTTTCAGTCAACTAAAGCAGGTTAGTAGAGATATTAACCCGCTTATACATATAGTTGATATGTCGTACATTGATACCGATGTAGGTTTTGGTATTCTGCCCTACGCGGACTTACATAGAGAAGGTAGCATAGAGCACTTTGACACTTCTCAACCACTGTTTACGCATGTAAGAGGTGAGATTCCTCCCCATGTAAAGCCAGAGGTAGATTTAGACAGGTTCGCAGACTTCCCTGTAGTATTTGCAGGTGACTTACACGCTCATAGCAACACACAAAAAAATATTGTATACCCAGGCAGCCCAATGACAACTTCGTTTCATAGAAAAGAAGTCTCAACTGGATGTCTGTTTATCAATGAAAAGAATTGGAGCTGGGTATGGGAACCTTTTGATTTGCCACAGTTAATTAGAAAAACTGTTACAGACCCAAAAGACATGGTTCCTACTGAGTATCATCATACTATTTATGAAATAGAGGGCGACATTCAAGAATTGGCCTCAGTAGAAAACTCTGAATTACTTGATAAGAAAGTGATAAAGAGAAACTCAGAGGTATCTTTAGTCTTAGACAAAGATATGACCATAGAAGAAGAGTTAGTAGAGTATCTAAGCTACTATCTAGCAATACCAGAAGACGAAGTCAGCAACATTATAGGAACATACAATGATCACTCTCAAAAAGCTCAAGTGGAGTAACTGTTTTAGTTACGGACCTAACAACGAGTTGGACTTAAACGAGAATACAGTAACTCAAATCATTGGTTCAAATGGAATGGGTAAGTCTTCTATACCTTTAGTTATAGAAGAAGTTCTGTACAACAAGAACTCAAAAGGCATTAAAAAAGCAGATATTCCTAATCGTTATGTTAATGATGGATATAGTATATATTTGCTTTTCGAGAAGGATGGCAACACTTATGAAGTTGCTGTAGATAGAAAGAGCGGTATTAAAGTAGTATTAAAGAAAGATGGTGAGGATATATCCAGCCACACAGCTACTAACACCTATAAAACTCTACAGAATGTCATAGGTATTGACTTCAAAACTTTCTCACAGTTGGTATACCAGAACACAAACGCTAGCTTGCAGTTTCTTACTGCTACCGATACTAATAGGAAGAAGTTCTTAATTGATCTTCTTCACTTAGACGCTTATGTAGAGCTTTTTGAGATATTCAAAGAAGCCTCAAGAGAGTCTGCTACTAGAATAACGGAGTTGAGTACAGAAGCAACAACGATTGAAAAATGGTTATCAAACAATAAATTGGAGAGTACGATAGTACTACCCATGTTAGATTTAGATATAAACACGGATGATGATGAGAAGTCTTTCCGCTCTCTTTCAGTAGAGTTGGAAAATATCTCCGAAAAAAATAAAAAAATCTTACAAAACAATCAATACAAGGATATGCTGTCCCGTATAGATATTAATCATGTACAAGCTGCTTTACAACAGCTGCCTCCTGCGGAGTCTTATGATAAGTATCAGAGCGACTTAGGACAGCTAGACGCAGGAATAAAGTCAGCTAATAGCATGTTAGACAAGCTAGTAAGGCTAGGGGATAAGTGTCCTACTTGCGAACAAGATATTGACGCAGAGTTTAAGAATGAATTAGTACAGTCCGAAAGGACCAAACTAAATAAGTTAGACAGGGACAAAGACTTTAACGAAGACATGATACGACAGATAAAAAGAAACAATAATTCTAGAATTAATTTATCTAAAGCAGAGAAAGAGTGGGAAGACCTTTACAGAGGTATCGACAACTCTTTACCAAATCAAATACTAGACAAAGAGGAGCTGTCCGATACCTTGGCAGAGCTTCAAACTAAGCTAGTAGCAGCAAAAGCAGAGCTGGCTAAGATTGCTAAAGAAAACGAAACTAGAACTAGAGCTAATACTCGTATCGAAATAATTCAAGCCCAAACAGATGGGTTCATAGAAAAATTAAACAAAGCAAAGGAAGTATTGGCACAGCAAGCACAACTAGATTCTAACCTAGATGTATTGAAAAAAGCTTTTAGCACTAACGGGCTACTCGCTTATAAGATAGAAAATCTAGTAAAAGAATTAGAACAGCTTACAAACCAGTATCTTGCAGAGCTTTCAGATGGTCGTTTTACACTACAGTTCATAGTATCCAACGATAAGTTGAATGTACAAATTACTGACAACGAGGTCATAGTAGACATTCTAGCACTCTCTTCCGGAGAGCTTGCAAGAGTGAATACTGCTACACTAATTGCTATTCGTAAACTTATGAGTAGCATATCTAAGTCTAGAATCAATATATTATTCTTAGACGAAGTTATTAGTGTACTAGATGATGCGGGTAGAGAAAAGTTAGTAGAGGTTCTGTTAGCAGAAGATCTAAATACTTACGCCGTATCCCACGGGTGGACACATCCTTTGCTAGAAAAGATTGAAGTAGTAAAACAAGGCAATATAAGTGCATTGGATAAGTAATGGTAGATTCACGAGCAAAAGGTGCTAGAGGTGAGTATCTCGTCAGAGATATGTTACGAGAGAGTACTGGTATGCAGTTTGAGAGAGTTCCAAACTCGGGAGCTTTAGAATATTTGAAGGGGGACTTATATGTACCCCACGAGAAAAATAGATTCTGCATAGAGGTAAAAAACTATGCAGAGTCTCCATTAACCGATAGAATTTTTACGCAAGAAAAGACTAATAATCTAATAACTTGGTGGAAAAAACTTATTATACAAGCAGCGGGAGGGAATCAAGACCCTCTACTATTCTTCAAGTACAACAGATCACCAGTATTTGTAGTAACTGAAGATATGCCAGATGTTTGTGAAAAGTGGATGTACATTAGTTTTTTAGATTGTTATGCTCTTCTTGCTGAAGATTGGTTAAAACATGAACAAGTGAGATGGATAAATGGCGTTTAATTTTGCAGAGAAAGTAAATAATAGTAGCCCAAACACAACACTAATAGTAGATGCCTTAAATCTGGCGTTTAGATGGAAGCATCAAGGACGTACAGATTTTAGATATGAGTACCAGAAAACTGTAGAGTCACTAGCAAAATCTTATGGATGTGGCAAAGTGATTATTACAGCAGACTGGGGCTCTTCTTCTTATAGACGCAATATTAATGCTGAATATAAACAGAATAGAAAAGATAAGTTCGCTGACCAATCCGAAGAAGAAAAGATGGCCTTCGAAGAGTTCTTTTCAGAGTATGAGGCTTCACTAGAAGTCTTAAAAGAAGAAGGATACCCCATACTGAGGTTTAAAGGTGTAGAAGCTGACGATATCGCAGCACACTTAGTAAAAGACAAAGCTCGGTATGGGTTAGATGATGTTTGGATGATTTCTAGTGACCGAGACTGGGATCTGTTAATACAAGAAAATGTAGGCAGATTCTCTTATGTGACACGTAAGGAAGTAACACTAGATAATTGGCATGACCACTATGAGGTAACTCCAGAGGAGTACATATCCTTAAAGTGTTTGACAGGAGATAAGGGTGATAACGTTCCAGGCATTCCTGGTATCGGCCCTAAAAGAGCGTTTGATTTGATAAAACAGTATGGAGATGCACTGAGTATATACGATGCAGCACCGCTAGTAGGTAAGTATAAGTATATCCAGTCGTTAAATGAAAACTCAGAACAGATTTTACAAAACTACGAATTGATGGATTTAATAACATATTGTGACGACGCAATAGGAGCTGATAATATCTCAGCTATAAGGAGTTTAATGGGTGGACATTAATTATAAAAGGGATAAGTATCTATCTGAGTTTAGTATAAAAACTTTAGAAGACAGGTATTTTGTAGACGGTGAAACATCACCGCAGGAAGCCTTCGCAAGAGCGGCGAAAGCGTTTGCAGATGATGATGCACACGCGCAAAGATTGTATGACTATGCTAGTAAGCTATGGTTTATGTTTTCTACGCCAATTTTATCGAATGGTGGCACTAAAAGAGGGATGCCGATTAGTTGTTTTCTAAACTATGTAGAAGATAGTCGTGAAGGGATTACAAATCACTACACAGAGAACGCTTATTTGTCGTCAGTCGGCGGCGGGGTCGGAGGATGTTGGAACGAAATTCGGAGTGTAGGCTCGACAACGAGCAATGGCTCCGAGAGTACGGGAGTGATACCATTTCTAAAAGTTGTAGACGCAGAAATGTTAGCATTCTCCCAAGGTGTAACTAGAAGAGGAAGCTATGCAGCATATCTTGACATATCTCATCCAGAAGTGGAAGAGTTTTTGGACGTTCGCAAGCCTACGGGCGGCGATGTTAACAGAAAGTCAACTAATCTTCATCATGGCGTTCTTTTGTCTGATGAGTTCATGGAACTTATAGAAAAGGCGACAAAGATAGAAGGATTCGATGATAGTTGGGATCTTATTGATCCACACTCAGGAGAAGTTAAAAAGACTGTTTCAGCTAAAACACTGTGGGTAAAACTTATCCAAAATCGTGTTGAAACTGGGGAACCGTACATTATGTTTAAGGACACTGTCCAAGAAGCAGTGCCAGAGTTCCAACAAAATTTAGGATTAACGGTTCATCACTCTAATCTATGCAGTGAGATTACTCTCGCTACAGACAAAGATAGAACAGCAGTATGTTGCCTATCCAGTGTCAATTTGGAAGAGTATGATGAGTGGAAAGATAATGATGATTTCATCCCTGATTTAGTAAGAATGCTTGATAATGTAATTGAGTTTTTTATTAACAACGCGCCAGACCAGCTTTCAAGAGCTAGTTACAGTGCTATGAGAGAAAGAAGTCTCGGATTAGGAGCAATGGGTTTCCATGCGTACTTACAAAGACATAGTATCCCGTTTGAATCTGCAATGGCTAAAGGACGAAATTTGCAGATGTTCGGAAGGATTAAAGGAGAGGCTGTTAGAGCTACAAGACAGCTCGCAGCAGAACGAGGTGAATGCCCTGATGGAGAAGGCTACGGTGTGCGTAACGCTCATCTTCTTGCTATCGCTCCTAATGCCAGTTCTAGTATTATCTGTGGCAATACTTCTCCTTCGATTGAGCCTTACCGTGCTAATGCTTTTACCCAGAAAACTAAAAGCGGCTCTAGCCTCCTCAAAAACGAATACTTAGAGGATATTTTACAAGACTTAGGGTACGATACTGACGATGTGTGGAAAAGCATTCTCACTAACGGCGGTTCAGTACAACATCTAGAATTTTTAGATCAGTGGACAAAAGATGTATTTAAGACGGCAGTAGAGATTGACCAGAGATGGGTAGTCGAAATGGCTGGAGATAGACAAGAGTTTATATGCCAGAGTCAGTCTTTAAACGTATTTTTCCCTGCTAATATTTCTAAGCAAGAACTTCACGCTGTTCACATGATGGCCTGGAAAAGAGGGGTAAAAACTTTGTATTATTTACGAAGTGAAGCAATGAAGAGAGCAGAAAATGTCTCTGATGAAGTACTAAGACAGTATATTTTTGATAGTATTGATGACGAAGGTTGTCTGGCGTGTGAGGGTTAAGTATGAATTTATTAGAAGAACGGGAGTATTACAAGCCTTTCAATTATCCATGGGCATTTGAGCATTATAAAGCTCAGCAGCATATGCATTGGCTTCCTGATGAAGTCAATCTAGCGGATGATTTGAAAGACTACAAAGAAAAGATGACAGATGGCAATAAAACTCTTATTGCAAATATCTTTCGCTTTTTCACACAAGCTGATGTAGATGTATGTTGTGGCTATGCCAAGCACTATCTTCCTACATTTAAGCAACCAGAAGTAAGAATGATGCTGTCTGCGTTCGCTGCTATGGAAGCAGTGCACCAGGAGGCATACTCGCTACTTTTGGAAACACTTGGGTTTGGGGATGATGAGTATCAAAAATTCTTCGAACACAAGGAGATGCTTGATAAGCATGAGCACTTGAGTAATTTCGGTATGGATACTCCGATGGACATTGCAAAAACAATGGCTATCTACTCCGGATTTACAGAAGGTGTACAATTGTTTAGTAGTTTTGCTATTTTGCTTAACTTCCCTAGACACAACTTGATGAAAGGTATGGGACAGATTGTTACATGGTCGATACGTGATGAAACGTTACACGTTGAAGGTATGTCACAGCTATTCAGAACCTTTATTCAAGAGAATCCAGAACTATGGAATGATGATCTAAAGTATGAGATCTATTGCGCTGCAGAGCGAACAGTAGAGCTAGAAGATGCTTTTATTGACTTGTGTTTTAAGGGTGCGGAAGTGCCTGATCTAACACCTCAGGAAGTAAAAGATTATATTCGTTATATTGCAGATCGCAGGCTGTTAGGTCTGGGAATGAAGAAAATCTTTTCAAGTGAGCAAAATCCGCTACCTTGGCTAGATTATATGTTAAATGGCGTAGAACACGCTAACTTTTTCGAACAACGTGCCACTGAGTACTCTCGCGCTAGTACTACAGGTAATTGGCAAGACATTTTTAAATAAGGAACCTTATAATGACCGATGTACAAGATAAGCCAACATTAAGCTTTGACGACAAGAACTATGTAATTGAAGATCTAGAAGATACTGCAAGATACATAGTAGCCCAGTTACAAGATCTTAAGAGACAGGAAGCAGAAACTTCTGCTAAACTGGATCAGATCAAAGTAGCTGCGGAAGGATTCACCCAAAGGCTCAAAGTAGAGCTAGAGGATGATGAAGGTGAAGTAGCCGAAGGCGAATTCACTCAGTAACAAAAAGGGGCCTTGCGCCCCTTTTTTATGCCTGCTATTACTCCGGAACGGGGGGAGCTTCCGTAGAAGCCTCTGCATTTGATATTAAACCAAGTTCAAGTGCTTGGTCTATCTGTGCTTCAACCCCTACAGCTATTGCCATACTGTTAGCATTACAGTGAGCCATTAAAGTGGAGCTGATATAACCAATGGCAGTATCTGCTCTTGCTGTTGCCGCATTTGTTATCCAGGTTGCTATATCTACAGCTACAGTATTAAGTGCTTTTTCCTGTGCCGATGTTAGTGTTATTGTGAAGTTTGTCATTTTGTATGTCCTTTTTATGTCCTTTTTAAAATTAAACCGCAGCTAAGAAAGTAAACGTTAGCATGCAGTAGTCTCCATAGAATTTCCAGTTACTGGCTTGTACAAATATTTGCATTGTTAAGTAGTCTCCCTCGTCACACTTAACTACATCTGAGCGACCCATACCTTCTACATAAGTAGTTGAGCTAGTCGTAACTTCATTATGTCCGAAAATCTGATAAGGTGTTATGCCTGCTATTGTCACGCTTCCGTTTCTTGCCCATTGAGGATGTATATACTGCCCTGCGTGAGTTTGCCCACTAGTATTCTGTACATAAGCGCTACATGTACATAGATAGTACCCTGCAATTGGAGCAGTAAATCTACCTGTTGTGTCACTCCAAGGTGAATCCGAACTTTGACTATATGCAGTAAAATTTACTATACTATCAAACTCGTTCCAGCCAGTACCAGCAGGACTTAAAAAAGTTCCTTGTCCTCTTACAATAGCAGCAGGTTGTTTTGCCGACATATAACCTCTAGGTACAGTAACGTTGCCTAGATTGCTTATTTTAATGCCCGTCTTTGACCCCGCAGCATAGCTGTCTGTGGTTGATAAGTGCATTTCAGTACCGAGGCTGCCATCGGTGCGAGTGTATATACCTGCTTGTGCACTTTGACCACCGCCAGTATCGGACGCACCGAATGTTATTGCGTTACCAGCGAAGTTAGTAGCAATTGCGGGATCAAGGTGTATCGTGCCTTTTCCTGTACCCGCACCCGTATAAACAGTTCCGACATCATGCACATCGAGTCCAGGAATTACTTCAATTCTTCGATTAGCACCATCTATAACTAGCTGAGTATAGTTACCGCTACCATCACTACTCTGTAGTCTAAATTTTCTAGTAGCCGCAGTAGTTGCTACTTGTTCAATATAAGCGCCGGTCCCATCTGACCCTTGGTAGGTATACTGACCAGAAGCTGTTTCTACTGTGAATACTGGTCCTGCAGCACCACCAAAAATATGCAGTTTATGAGACGGATTTTCTGTTCCGATACCAACGTTGCCGGTGCTACCTTTAATTGTCATATCTACACTTTCGTCAGTTCCGAAACTAAGATTTCTTGTAGTAGAGTTATGATAAATATGAGAGCGAGTAGCATCCATTGCTATCGAAGTACGGTATCCGTTACCTACTACTTGGAATTGTCCAGCTCCTGCAGAAGATGCACTTATATCAGTTTCGTCTACAACATGAAGTTTTGATTGTGGAGAGGTCAGACCTGTTCCAATACCAAAGTTGCCTGAACCATCTATAGTTGCACGGATACTACCGTTTGTTTTAAACTCAATAGATCTGTTTCCTACCGCTTGCAACCCTAAACCTAAATTAGCAGAGTTTGCATAGAGTTCACCTTGAAGATTTCCATTAAGCTCAAAATCAAGTAGACCACCGTTCGTAGCATGGTTTAAGGTTAGCGCGGTGTAACCACTGTAGGAATTAGGGCTTGTTGTTCCGATACCAACGTTGCCTGTCAGCGTCGATGTACCACTAACGGCTAGAGCACTCAAAGTACCCACGCTTGTAATATTTGTTTGAGCAGCAGTAGACAAGGTGCCGTCTATAGCTCCTGTAGGGCTAGCACTGTCTGCTAGTCTCCTTGAAATTGATTTTGCCATTAGTTATTCTCCAATGCCGGTAGTTTTGTATTTGCCATATTACTATCTATACCTTATGTTTAACTAGACGCATCTAGTCTTGCCTGTTGTCTAAGTGCTAATATATCTGCGGGAATTGCAATATCAGAATCAACCTTTCTTGCTGTATACCAATCAGTATCTTTTAAATATTGTTTTGCAACAGTCTTTGCATTTTCGATATTAAATTCTGCATCCAATCGTGCCACTTCATCTGCGTCTATAGGAATTAACTCGCCTTTTACAGCGACTCCATCTACTAAAGAATATGAGTATGAGGGGTTAAAATCCTCACAGACCACTTTTGTATAGTCATTGCCTTCATGTGAAGAAGGGACATCACTAGATGCCATTACTAAATTATTACTTGTATCAAATATTAAAATCATTTATGTCTCCTTAGTCATAGTTTTTCCATACTGCTTTAATCCAGTAAGGGCCGCCACCAACATAAGTTCCAGCGTTTTTCGTTACTCTAGTAACTGTACTACTTACATAACTCACTGTCCAACTACCGGAAACTGAAGTATTTCTACGAAATTGTTCGGCGTGACTAAAAGTAGAGCCTCTACGAGAAACCCAAGTTTCTAGTACGCAATCATATGATGGGTGATGAGTAAATGCGGCTTGTATGTGTAAAACAGTACCGGTACTAGTGTCAGAGGTGTGTGTAATATCATGTGATACTGCTGCGTTGCCGGTTGTGATACCAAAAAAATGCTTTTCGTGAACACCGGTAGATCCACCCCCATAAATCATATCACCGCTAGAGTGTATGCGCATACGTTCTGCAGGGGCTACGTTGTTAGTTGAAGCTCTTGTTGCAAAAACTAAATCGCCTCTTGTATAACCAGCATTTGTTGTGGTTTTGATCCCAATTTCAACAGGTGATTTATTAGTTATTGAATTGTCAACGTAGCCAAAGCCCACGCTATATAAGGAACCATTCCCTGCCCAACTGTTGTCGCCACCTACCTTAATCAAAGGTGCACCAAAGCCTGTGGTTACATTTGCCGCAGGATCTACATGAAGAGGTGCTCCAGCTAACATATTACCAATACCAACATTTCCCCCATTTGGGTTCAAAGTTAGAGGGTATCCGTTAGCGAGGTTTGCTCTGTCAGTCGCTTGAATCCAAGTGTAAACACTGTTTAAGCCCATATCCAAAACAGCATTGTCAGCACCGCGAAGCCTCAAAGCCCCACCAGTTTGTGTCGTTCCAGATGTTGCAGCTGCCGCGTTTACTCCTCTGTTTATGAAAAGTTGGCTAGTACCGACATGAGTGGCCAAGGGTGTACCGATTTGAACGTTGCCTGATGAGTCAATCTGCATGCGCTGTGTTGCATCTGTCCAAAATGAAAAGCCGTTGTCGGCGTGGCTGTATCTAATAACCCCTCTGTATGCGTCAGCCCCAGAGGTTCCGTCAGCAAAAAATATCTGAGTGTCCGTGCTGCCAGAGATTGTAATACCGTTGGCTCCTGTAGCGGCTCCAACAACCAAATTGCTTGCATTTGAAAAATAACTACTAGGCGAACTATTCCCGATACCAACGTTGCCTGATGCGTCCAGCACCATGGTTTCATTGCCTGCTCCAGATAGAATCGACATCGTCCCTCCGGAGACGTTCGTACCGATGTTCATTTTGTTGATGTTTTGGCGATAGAAAATATGAGCGCCGCCCACATCATTGTTCGTTGATGGGCTTGTAAACCGAATGCGTGCAGACTGATCGTCAGGTGTAATAATAGTCATGCCACCTTCTGCGCTGTTTTCTATTACAATGTCATCTGCTTGAGTTGATGCTGCAACAGTACCTGCGCTTGCTGTTTGAACATGAAGAGTGCCGTCTGTAGGAGCAACAGCACCAATACCCACCCGGCCTGTCGCCCCATCAATGCGCATGCGTTCTGTGCCTGCCGCAGAAAAGCCAAGAATATTCGGATTAATGTTGAATATCCCTGTATCGCTGTCGTCATGGAATGCAAATGCAGGGTTAGCCGCATCTTCGCGTCCTGCAAGGAATTTTGAGTTTTCTGCGCGTACATCGCCATTGACA
>Ga0181390_1000585_pt1 | contig 16539 bp, 15 predicted proteins | sample 13SPOviralmetaG_FD_130085 | JGI IMG/M metagenome (GOLD analysis project Ga0181390, IMG submission 130085) | Marine viral communities from the oligotrophic San Pedro Time Series (SPOT) site, San Pedro Channel, CA, USA - 13 SPOT_SRF_2010-07-21 | ecosystem: Environmental > Aquatic > Marine > Strait...
CCCACAACTACTACTCTATGTACTACAGTAGGATGGAACTTGTGGGACAACCCAGTAAAAATATCCAATACAAATCCAAGGATATAAAAAACAATTAAAACAACAAAGTCAAATTAAGGGGTAACTTAAACTAAATAAAAGACCTTAATTGTAAGAGTCCAATCAGCACCATTGATGTCTAACAAAGTACCTCTATTATCTCTAACTGAAATAGGAATACTTGTTATATTACGTGGGGTATTGAACTTGATAAGATTAGAAGAACTACTATTGTTTTTCCAATAACATGTATACGAGAAATTCTGATCTAATGGCATCATTAAGATACTGTGTATATCTTTCTCTATAACTTCGAGATCCGAACATCCATTAGACAATGTACGTGAATGTATGTACACTGCATCATTACCACTTAAGTCAAAAGCATATGGGGCATATAATAAACCATTCGTAGATACAGATGCAGAAATATGTGAAAATCCCAGTATTTCTGCTATGCGTTGTTCTGGCCCAGTTTCAATTGTAATATTAAATGGAAATTGTAATTTTAATCGATATGTGATTGGGTCAAGATCTGGATTTTGGCTGGTGGTTGGAGAATAAGTCATCGTATCGTTGGGGTGGTATGTATTCCACGTTTCAACGAAAGCGGTCATGAATTCATCTATGTCATATTGGCCATCTGGCACCATACGTCTATTTACTACGGTGGTCAAATTGTTAGTTATATTACCAATATAACTGTAACTGAAAAAACCATTATAGACGTTATAAAACATATTTGGCATATGACAAGACACTGGACTTATAGCAACCACATTTTTTAAACTTGTAACATTGTTAGGAACATTCACAGTAAAGTTCGTAGAAGTTTGATTTGGTATTGAAAAATTTCTATCGTGAGCAGAAATACGGATTAATTTTGAGGCATATTTTGATTCTAAAATTTCAGACATTTTCGTAAAATATTGAGAAACTTTTTTTCTATAGTATAGTATATACAAAGAAAAAATAATAATGGAAGCAGAACTCAAGAAACTATCTGTGAAACAAGAAAAACAACCAGACTCTAAGTCTAATATTTCTGATTTGCTCGATTACAATTCACTTCGATACTCTTTACCATATACAAATTCATTGATTTCTCGTAGAAGTCAACAGAATTTTCAATTCGATAGCACACAGTATGGTACAAACAGTCAACCATCTGTAACGTGGCAAACTGGTCACCAGTTCGTAAATTGCAGAAATTCGTATTTGGTTTTTGAAGTTTCCGTAGAAGGAACTGCTGTAAATGATTCAGACGCTCGAGTTCTCAAATGGAGTTGGGGTCATGGCAGCAGTGCTAACTTGTTCTCAGAAGTAGTCGTAAACAGTAGATCCGGCGGTCAAACTCTTGATCGTGTCGGAGCAAATAACCTTTATCGCATTATGAAGCATAAACTTGAGTGGTCTGATGAACAATATGCCAGTGTTGGAGCAAGAATGGGATATGGTCTTACAGATACCACTGTTTCTGCTAGTTTAAAACACAAATTCATTATTCCACTCTCAGAACTTGCCCCTATCTATGATACATTTCAATTAATGCCAGATGTAATAGCAAGCGGCCAAAGGCTTACACTTTCGTTAGAAGACCCAAATACTGCTATTAAATGGACGGCATATAATGGTGGTTCTGTGGATCCAGCTGCTGTATTATCTGGACTAAAATTTACTCTCCACGATATGAAGATTGTTTGTGACTGTCATACCTTACAAGATGCGGCATACCGTAGCGTTTCTCTCGCTGCGGCCAAATCGGGCCTGGAATTTTGCACGAAATCTATTCACCACGAATCTTTCCCATTTCAAAACCGTTTTAACGCATCAATTACAAAAGCAGTTGCCAGAAGTCTTGATGTATTGAGTGTGCCTAGATTAGACACAAAGATTACTGCTCAAACCGCTGATTCACTTGTTGCTATCAATGATGTAAACTATAATAAGTACCAGCTGAGAATCGGTTCACATTATCTCCCTGCGACTGCCCTTACAGATAACACAGAAATCTTTATGCAAAATCTCTATTCTGCTGATAAACTTCAAGAACACGATGTCAAACTTGATTATACTGAATGGAAAGCAAATTATGGTTTCATTTTAAGCTCGTGTCAAAGTACCTCGATGCTTGAATATGCAGGTGTCAGCGTAAATAACAGTAGACAAATTTTGCTAGAGGGAAATGTTGTTGGTGGTGATGGTAAGACTATGGATGTGTTCATGACCTATATGAAAGTTATTCGTGGTTTTAAAAATAACATCGCAATTACCAGTTAAATACACATCAAAACATCATAAAAATCAAATAAAAAATATACTCTCATACATATCCTTGTAATAGTATAATATAAAATGTAAAAGTTTATATTATATTATTTTTAAAATGGAAAAATAGATTCAATGTAGTGTTGCGTCAAATCTATTCATAAAGTTATTGTATGACGAAAAACTCATCGTCTCAATATCTTCAAAGTTTTCATTCAGATCAACATTTGTTTCATCTTCATCTTCTTTATCTGAATCATATGTTTCATATCGTTCTGTATCAGCATTGAACTGTATCTTTTCTCCCTTTGTTCTCACAAAAGAAGTAACTTCTTCATCGACTTGATTATCTCTATCTATTTCTGCTTGTATTTCACGAGCAGATTCAGCATTGGCTTCCTTCTCTTCTTTAGTCATACGAGTCTTTGTGTAAGACATATTTTTGTTGCTATATATTATACTGAGAGAAAAAAAAAATGTTTAAAATAACAAAAGTTAAAATAAAAGAAGAGAAAATGGACCAACCTCCAGCAGTTCAAGCAAATATGCAACCAAGACATCCGTTCAGAAACTATATTGTAGGTGCTAGTGGTTCTGGAAAAACGAATTATCTTTTATCTGTTCTAACCAGATTTTGGTCTGGGTATTGGGATCGTATCTATGTCTTTAGTATGACTGCTAAAAAATTGGATAAAAGTTACCAAGTTCTGAACTTACCAGATGAAAACTTTTTTGATTGCTCACTGGAGGCACTCAATCTCATTTTCAAAATACAACAGAAGGATATCAAAGAGAATGGCAAAACAAATAGCAGTAAATGTCTTTTGATTTTCGATGACTGTGTTTCAAACAAACCCTTTATGCGTGGTCTTATCAAACCTTTTATTATGATGAGGCATTACAACTGTAGTGCGTACTTGCTTTCACAAGCCTTTCATTTAGTCCAGAAAAGTGTAAGAATTAACTGTAGTAATCTGATATTCTTCAAGGGAAGTATGGTTGAATGTTTATCTGTAGTAGAACAATATTGTCCACCAAATATGACAAAAAAACAGTTTTTAAAAATAGTACAAGAGGCAACAAGGGAACCATATTCCTTTTTGTATGTGGACCTTATGGTGAGTATTTCTGATGGAAGATATAGGCAAAATCTGGAAAATAAGATAGTATAACTACATTTTTTTACTCACCTATTATATACAGAAAATAAGTTGTTGTCAAAAAATGCCTAAACAAATCAAGAATGATAGAGCTAAAATAACCGACAAACAAACCCTCAAGTTTTTAGATTTCAATGATAAACACGTCGATGCTTTGCTTACATTAAAAAAAAAAAAGGTATTGACGGCAGAAGACATAAGAGAATTAGATTTCCTTATGACACAGATTCGTACAGAACACGATATATTTAAATCATCAATACCGACTGGTCTTAATGTTTTAAGGTCATATGCGACCGATAGAAATACAAAAAACTATATAAAACTAAAAACAGGAGAAAATTATTTCAAAAGAAATGAAAAGTATTTTAAAAAAAAACGTGAAGAATATGATTTACGACAAGATGAACTAGATCAGGAAGAAGAAAGTAGAGAAACAGAAAGACAAGAAAACATAGACCGTCAAGAACAAGAAGCAATAGTGCAAGAAAATCTTCAGAAAAGAAAACGTAAACGAGAAAAGGCAAAAGAAAGAATCATACCAGACCAAGATATGGGTGAAAATGCACCTACACGTACGGACTCTGGTATGGTACGAACTCAATTAGGTTTAGAAAATCCCAGTATCATAGATACATTAATGGAGGATAGTGAAAGAATTAGTAAAAATTATAGAGTACCAAGCACACCTCAAGAACAAAGACAAATGCACCAAGCACAAAAAGACAAAGTACGATTAAATACAAGATGGCAAGATTGGAATAGTGCTTTTTCTAACTTAACATTGAAGGGGCGGTATGTCTACGCTGGTGCAGGTACTCAATTTTTAAAAATGCTTAGACACTATGATGACCCTTCTAATAGAGCATCTAATGGCCAGGATTTCCTGTCCGGTTTTATACATGATCTAGGTTATTATTTGGTGACATCTCTTGAAGAAGAACATGATATTGATAGACTTTATTTGGACATTTTAGATGATTTTGCTAGATCAAAATATGCTTCAGACGATGATAAAACTGATATTGGTAGAATAACAACTATGATGACAGCAAAAATAAAATCTGGAATGGCAATGACAGACCATGAAGCAAATAAAAGAAGACCAGAACAAGACAAACAAATTCTGAAACATATATTAGATGAAGTAGCGAATGCTGGTCCCAAGAAATGGGCCAGTGATAGATATCGTAAAAATGTGTTAAAAGCAACAGACTTCGATCCAGAAGACTTGTCAGAATTTGATGAGCAAACTGTATATGATTTTGATGGAGACTTTGATGACCACAGAACATCAAGCAAACCACAAACACAAACACAAGAACGAACAGTCCCTCCATTTGTTATTACTGGTAAACAAAAATTACAAAAACACGAACAAGAACAACGCCAACGACAACAACAACAACAACAAGAAGAACAACAACAAGCAGAATTCGATGAATTTTTAAAGGATACCGATGAGGATTATAGAGAATCTGATGATGAACCGTGGTTTCAAACAGAAGATCCAGAACCAGAACCTCAACCAGATGGTGGTAATAACAGAGACTATCAAAGAGATTATGAACGACGTAGAAATAGAGAGATTGAACGTGATAGACACAGTGCAATCCGTAATAGAAATAATAAATTTAGAGCATATCATAAAGGCAAACTACGGGAAAGCAGACCTCATCCAGAAGAGAAATCATATTTTCGAAGTGTAAGATCCAACTTCGGTGCTAAAAGATGGCTCCGTCCAGCCTTCAAAGACATATACGACCAGATTGTAAAACTAGATGCTATGCGATCTGATAGAATTCAAAAACTTGAAGAAGAAACAGCAAAAGAACTGTATCATATTCTCGAAGGTCAAGGAGAAGGTAGTATCGAGAGTGAACTTGGTCTTAATAAGGTGAATAATTTTGCGGAATTAGATTTGAAAAATCGCTATAATTTACCTGTGAATAAAAAACTTTGGAGTTCTGGTGACAATGGTAGATTTGGCAAAAATCAATTGTATACATTAGACCGTGATTATTATCCAAGTGGCACAAATTTTCTTGGTCTGTCAAGAGTCAACGAGGGTGTTGATCGAAAAACAGCAGATAGAATAGGTGTAAGTCGTTGGTTTCAAAAAGGATTTGGGCGTAAAAGAGAGCACGGACACCAAACAGGTGTGAAAACCAATCAACCAAAACACTTAAAGAAAAACTATACTATGGGAGAGTTTATACGTGAAACACCACAGATGCCAAGAGACCCTATTGATAGATCTGACTTTGATTTGGTTAAGATACCTATGGAGAAACAAGAACCAGCAAAAATCCTGAATGATGAACCTTTAGGTAAGGTAGAAGATCGTGACAATAAACGTTTTCATAAACAGAAACCTAAGAGCATCAGAGATAGAATGTTCTTTAAACACAGAAACAAAAACTTATATGGTAGATAAAAATATATACTTATTATATAGAATAACAAATGACTTCATCACTTGGATATAGTAAAAGAGCAACATTTTTCGAACCAGTTGTAAGAGTTAAACACAAACTTGAGGTTGAAGATCTTGAGGCAAAGCATTCAAATATAGAATTGAGTGATGGAAATAATAATAATCTTGAAATAACACACGATGATGATACACAACATATCTTCACAGAAAATGGAGATTTTGTGGTAAATAATGGCAGTATTCATTGTAGATCTATTATAATGAGTGAAGATGTGCCTTGGAGCACCGAATCACCATATGAATACTTTACTTTTTCAGAAAATAACACATTAGTGTCTGGGACAGATCCAGATCGGCATGTATTATATTCATCACAAACAATGTCTGCTGTTGGTAATACTGAATCACAATTTACAGAGTTCAAAATACAAACTGCTCCTACTGGTTTTGGAATTGCTTTTTTTTTTGGTATCGTTGAATTAAGAGAAACAAATGAACTTGTGGCACTATTACAACCCAATGTTTCTGTTCTTGTTTTAGGAGATACTGGATCCACATTGGCACAAAATGATATAATAAAATTAGAATTAACACCAAACAACACAATATCAGTATATCAGAATGATGTAGTGATCCATAGTCAATCAAGAGCACAACAAATAACAAATATAATGAACCATCAACAAGGTAGCAATACGAAATTCACATGGGGTTTGGAACTAAATCAAGACAACAATTTAGCAAGTTTCCGTTTAAAAATGCTTGACTCTTGGAGTGCTTCAGATTTACATAATCAGTCACAGATTGACATAGGAACGTTGCTGAATATTAATCAAGGTTCTACAAATTTAGTAAACATGGACGTTTTTTCTCTTGATTTAGAAGTACCAATGCACTTGAAAAATGTACAAACTATCGAAGCCATGATATCATTGAATAATACAATTGATTCCTCTGCTATTGTGTGGAATAATGAATTGAAATCTGCTTGTATTTTTAATGGGAATAATTGGCAATTATTAGGAAGAGAAGCACAAAATGAAATAATAGCAACCACAGCATATAGCAAACAATTCACGAGCACATCATTTTTAAAAATAAACGTAAATTTTCAAACTACTTTTAAAGCCATATCAACAAAATATCGTTTTTCTTTCACTGGTTATGTAGATGATGCCTCGAGTTCGGCACAATATTTTAAAGCAAAAATTGTAGGAACTTCAGTATTAGATGGATCAAATTTTGATTTATCAGATGAAGTTTCATTTTCAAGATTTGATGAAACCTCTGAAGAAATCCAAACAATGGATTTTTTTGTTCCGTCATTAACAATTGGAAACAGTTATAATGTGAATGTGTATGGTGCTACAAGTGGTTCTGGACAAATGATAACAATAAAATCTGGTCAAATATCACTTAATGAACGCTATCCTTATAGTTATTTTAAAATAATCCCTTTGAATAATATTACTGTTTTCTAATTAAATCAATAAATAAAAAAGTTGCGTTATTATATAGTACAATGGAAGACAGAAAGAACAACGTTCTTTCTACTAGGGAAAAATCGTTCCACGATTTTACCGAAGACATAAAACTTGAGATACGTGAGATACAACCACCAAAAGAACCAGAAAAAGAAAGATTATTATTAGGTTCAGATCAAGACAATAGAAAACTTGTATTACTTGTAGAGAGTACCTTGAGTGCCAAGACCCAGCGCAGACTGAATCAGTACTGTAGCACCTACAACGTACAAGAAGATGATAAAGAAAGATGGATACATCAGTGTCCAGATGTAGATGTGTATGTTGTAGATGTCAGAACAAGCTTAGGATGGTATACAATGAATTACAAACACTTTGATGATACATTCATAAAAATATATTATCAAAAGATTGGTATTTTAACAGAAGAAAATGTTATACTTTTAGGAGTTGATTACATACGTAAGCACATCATAAAGAATGATGCTACGAGCAAGAAAGATTTATTTGATAAACTTTCAAGTATTACAGCACCCAAGACGTTTGGTTTTTGTGGTGTGATATGCCACTGTCTTTTTAGCAAGATTACTATGTGTGATTGCTGTAGTTATACTGGTAGATGTATCTACTCTTTTTTTTAATTATGTCGCTACTTGGTATTTCGTGCGCAGTTTCTGTAGTTTCTTATTACGGTCTCGTCTTGACCTATATGACACCGTCTCTAGACTTCCTCGAGTAGAACTCTTGACAACTAATGAGTTGGATTCATCTGTGATGGTAATCTCTTCTGCTGGTGTTGAAGTAGTTTCACGTACAAGTTTAGGTTTAGGTAGGATAGGTTGTTTGAGAGCAGATACTTGTTCTCTCAGTGTTTGTATTTCAACACTTTGAGAAGAAAGATTATCTCTTAAACTTTTGTTTTTCTTCTTTTCTTTTTCAAATAAAACCTTGACTCTCTGGTATTTTTTCTGTAGAGATGTAAAGAGTTCATGAAGTTCTTGAAAATCAACATCAGAATCATCTTCAATTTCTGTAGGAGACTCGAGTAACAAGTTCTTAGGCTCTTGTTTCTTGATGCTACATAATATATCATTTAAATTTTTAGTTTCAAGGTTTGGAAACTTATCCAGAAAGAAGTTTGCTATTTTCTCAAAGGGTTTTAATAACTTCTTAAACTTTTGTTTATCATAGACTATCACAACTTGAGGTTTTACAAGTTCATCTATGTGTCTTAGTAGGTACTGAAAGGTAGCATTGCTTGTGATATTAGCGATAAGAGAAGGTATAAGGTCAAACCAGAGCAAATCACTTGTGCCTAACTGTTTAATGTCCTTTTGTATGTGATGTGTACTATTAAACTGTATCAGAGAATAATGTCTTCTGATCTCAAGACGTTGTTGAGTTGATAATTTCTTGAGAGATATGATGATCAACATCTTTTGTTTTACTATACTATAAGATAATAAAATATTTTGTTATGTTATATGGACTACATATATTGGGCATTAGGGTATGCCCATGAAGAAACACACGAACAAGAACACGTGTTAGATTACAAGCAAAAATACAGAAGACATCTACTGTTAAAGAGTATCAAACAAAAAAACTGGAGACTACGTACACACAAGAAGAAGAAGATGAAATGTTTACAGATATCTCGAAAGTATATCGATGCAAAGAAAAAGGAAAGTATGAAGAAGATAAGAAAACATAAGACAAAAAAGCATAAAAAGACTTATAAAGTACATGTTTCATTTTGATACAAGGGTATCCTCTTGTGAACTATTCTGTAGGAGAATAAAAAATAATTCACATAATGGCTTAAAGAATTTTAATACATATATTATATAAAGAAAAAATAACACATATATTAAAAACGATGAGTACTCAAAAGAAATGTGCGAGTTGCAAAACCAAATGCTCGCATCAGCACTATGTAAATGCTAAAGGTAAAGTTCTGAAGACGTGTGCCAGATGTAGGCAGTATCAGAAGCAGTATCGTCTGAAGAAGAAGAAGCCAGTAGCGAAAACCTATACAATTAAAATGATTATGAATCAGCGTCAGATATGCACTGCTATTGAACAAAAACAATATAAACTAAGACATGTTGAGATAAAAAGTTCCAGTACTATTCTCTTTGCTAATAGTATAGACCAGATGCCATCAAAAAAACTTCTCACCTTTGTAAAAAAATGGGCAACAGATACCAAAATAAAACAGATTAAAAAAGTCAAGCCGTACCAGATACAACGAGGCAAATGGCTCATCAGATATGACAACAAGTTTCATTCTGCTATCGAAGATGAGTTCAAGAACATAGAGAATGCTACGGCTTTGTCTTCATTTCGTTCGCTTATGTTACATGAGATTGAAAAGAAAGGATTTAAACTGAAAGATGCTAAAGCCTTAATGGATAATGATAAGGTTCAAAAGATACTGTATTCTCTTAGTACAAATCATAGTACAATCAGAAGGAATTGTACCAGAATAAATAATGCTATCAAGGCTACACTAAGTAAAACAGAACTAAAAAAACTTGATAAGAAGAAACATCTTGTGTTCTTGAAATGGGATGATGCTGTGGAATTGAATCGAGTTCAAGCAGAAAAGGCTGAGAAGTCGAATCTTAATGTCATTACTATGCCAAGTATTAAAATAGTACAGTTTGCTGACCAACTGAAAAAGTCCAGTGATTGGAGACACAAAATGATTTTGATTGCTATGTCAATTGGAAGCAGACTGATAGAGATATTAGATAAGAGAGTAAGTCAGTATAGAGTGTATCCTAAACGCGAAGGCTTTATCGAAATGATAGGAGTTGCTAAGGGTAAAGAAGAAGACCTTGAAATTGATAAGAAAACTAAACCTCTGAAACCAGTTCTGTTTGATATTGAACCAAAAGATATGGTGCAAATGATTAAAGATGTCAGAAGTAAACTGACTTCAGCAGACAAGAAAAAAACTCGTGAAAAGTTAAGTAATACATATGGTAAAGGACTCAATAAGGAGTTAAGAAGATTAACAGAAAATATGTTTGAATTCCCTAAGAATAGACCTATACACTTTCATGACCTCAGACGTATCTATGCAAATTATGCATATGATGTTATTGGAAGACTAGGAAGCTCATCATATTTGGGCTTCATCAAACAGGTTTTAGGACATGCTACCAGTGGCAGTGTTAAGAACTACAGTAGTTTAAAGATAGAACATCTGACATCTGAAGAAGACAAAAAAGCAATAGAAAAAGTGCTTAGAAAAGCAGATGAGTTAGAGGTCGTTGATGAAAAGCAACAAGTAGAAATAAAAGCATTACAAAATCGTGAACATGCTGATGATATAGACCAAGGTGATGATGAAGAGAAAGACCCTTTGATTGATTTAAGAACAGTCGAGTATATGAACACTCGCTCACGAAGTAAAGATGCCGAGGCAAAAAGACAAGCAAAAATCAAGAAATTAGTTGCGAAACTAAAGGAAAGAGGTTTTATTCCACAAGATGGTAAACCAAAGAATAGTCTACTAAAGTCCTTTGGCTTTGGTGTCAGAAGTATACAACTGTGGCGAAACAATAAAAAATATTCATAACCTAATTGAAATTAAGATGATTTTACATAAAAGCGATGTTGTTTGAACTTGCATAAAGGATTGATTTTCCAATCTGGATACGTTGACTTATATCCATTGACTATCAATGTTCCATCTTCTTTCTTATCTTGTATGATACAGTATATGCATTTTCTGCCTTCTTCTTGGTATTTATTTTTAGTCACTCTGCAATGATCATGTTTGTTCAGTCTCTTGGGATGTACAAGTGTATATCCTAAGAGCTTATTATCTAAGAACTCACTGTCAACATTTTTCTTCTTCTTTTTCTTCGGTGGTACTTTGTTTTCAAAATCTTCTGATCTATCTACAAATGTAAGTGGAAATGGTTCATGTTCAATATTAAGATCCATGTTTGTTGTATATAATAACACAAGAAAAAAATAATCTCAAAAAATTATAATACATAAAGAATTTTCTCCATTATATTATAAAGAGAATACATACTAAAAATGGCAACTTGTAAAGATTGTAAACAAGAGTTTAAAATAACTAAGGAAAACTTTTATTATTGTAAGACTAATAATAGATTTAAAACAACCAGATGTAAAGCATGTAATAGACAGAAGTGTAAGAAGTATTATATTAAAAACAAAAAGAAAATGAATGCTTATACAACGATCTATCGCAGATCTTATACAAAAACCAGAGCATTCAAGGATAGGAGAAATGCTCAGTTGAAAGAGAAGAGAAGAATCGCTAGGGAAAAAAGAGAAGCAGAGAAATTAAGAGCAGAGAAAGAGAAGGAAATAGCACAAAATCAAGAGTTTTATGGTGATTTTGTTCAGACTTTATAAGTAAAATGATATTTTGATTTTCGATTTTTTTAAAGAAATAATTCACATGCCTACTTAAAGAAATTAGAACACATATATTATAGAAAATAATTATCTTGTCTATAATATATAGATTAAAAAATATGAGTAGAAAAACATATGATTGCAAATGGTTTTATAAGAAAGGCGAGTTTAAGCAACTGATACAACGTGCAATCGCTGACAAAAAGAGTAAGAAGCATAATGTGTTTGTGAGTAGGCAACTGAGCAAGAAAGGTACACGATGCTATGGTTCTTATTCATCAGTGAGCGATGTTGTAGCAATGATTAAGAGAAATGGAAACGTACATTTGTATGAAACGATTGAGGGCGACCAACCAGTTAATCTTTTCTTTGATGTAGAATTTCCACAAACTCCTAAACATACAACAGAGCAAGTACTCGACTCTCTTATACATTATGTCAAGAAAATAATCTCAGAGACATGGGGTTTGAGTGAAGCATTTGATGATGAAGATGTGTATGTATCTGGAAGCATTGGGAAAGGTAAGATAGAAAGTGTGGAGGTGATGAAAGAATCATATCATATTGTAATCCACTGCAACTCTGTGTTCAGATGTATGTCTGACCTCAAGTATTTTATGGCATATCTGGGATTTTGTATGGATAGAGACAGAGATGATATCCCAGAACTTTTTTATTGCCTTAATAATACTATGAAAACTGCTGTAGATTTTGCTGTGTATGGGACAAACCAAAATATGAAATTACCTCTTCAGAGCAAGTATGGCAGTGATAGAGTGCAAACTCCATTTAAGAAGACAGATAATCTCGCAGACCACTTCTGTGCCTATTATGGAGACAGAACATACCCAGATTATTATGATGTGGAACGTATTCCAGAGTTCATGGGTGAGCATAAGAAAATCAAAAAGAAAAAGAAAAAAGCAGGAGACAGACATATTACCACTGGTTCTCTTCATCTTGACTTTAAACCACGAGAGACAAATCCAGAAGGCACACCATCCCTAACAGATTTGGATTATCTTGTAGACAGTATAGATAACACAGACCAAGTATGGAGTGTATTCTTAGGTATGTGCTTTACTATCAAGAACACAGCAGAGACAGAGAATAAGGGATACAGAAGATTTCTAAAATGGTGTGGAAAAAGTTCTAAGTTTGACGGTAATGAATGCTACAGAATGTGGAACAGTGTTCAGAAAAAGAAAGATGCATACAACTTAGGCACTCTCATAAAACTCGCTAAGAGATGTAATCCTAAGATAAAAGAGATTGACCCAATAAATCAAATGATTGTTGATGACACAAAGTTTAAAACTGAAGTTTATGATGAGAAATATCAGAGACCATATGATGTAGACAATTATGACTGTATCATAGCAGAATCACCTATGGGTAGTGGCAAAAGTTTCCAGATTGCGGAAGTGTTAAAAAAGATAGGATTAGGTGAGAGAGTATTAGTGTTATCACCTCGCAGATGCTTTGCTCGTAGTATAGCCAGTGAGTTGACCAGAAGACTTCAAGATGCTGGAATAGACATAACATTTACGTGTTATTTAGATGTAAAAGATAAACAAACATTAAGCAGTTTTCCATATCTTGTATGTCAGATGGAATCACTACATTTACTTGCCCCTAACTATGATATACTCATAGCAGATGAGATTGTATCTTGTCTCACACAGTTTAGTTCTAAACAGACCATGAAAAATAATATTCACAAGGTAATGATGGCGTTTGATGTTATCTGGAGATCGGCAGAAAAGAAGATAGTATGTGATGCATTCATAGACCCAAAGACTATACAGTTTGTAGAGAATATGCAACAGAAAAATGAAAGAGTTCTGTTTATGAGAAATGAAAAAAAGCCTCAAGAACGCATAGCAATCGAATCGCCCAATTTATTGTTTCAGTTGCTGAATTCTTTACAGATGAAAAAAAAGTGTGTATTCGTGACTGCGAGTAAAGCGAAAGGCCACGTGTACATAGAGACTATACTAAAACATATACCTACGCTTACATATAAGTTTTACAACTCATCCAATAAAAATGATATGAAAGCAGATATGGCTAATGTGAATGAGGCATGGTATGGTGTTGATTTACTTGTGTATACATCCAGTATCACTGTAGGAGTGAACTTTGATATAGAATACTTTGATGAACTGTTTATCTACAGTTCGTGCTGTGCTGGTTTAGTTCGAGACATATTTCAGAGTAGTATGCGTGTACGACATCTAAAAGATGATAAACTATATTTTCAGATGTTTTCCTTCCCTATTGGTGTGCAAAAGAATGAGGTTGCTGACAAGAAGAAAATCATAGAGCATATCAAGACACTAACAAACAAAGAAGATGCTCTCGAACAGAGAATGCTCTTAGATATGACAGAGGATGATTTGAAACTGGAAAAATGGAAACGTATGCCACAGTGGTTGTTGGATGTCCACGTGTCCAATGTGTTTGAACATAATGTCAGTAGATTACACCATAGAAAGATGTTTAAGTTTTATCTTCAAAAACTAAACTATAAACTGACACCGTTCTTTGAAATTCATACCGAACTGAAATGCATTGAACCAGAAGACATACCAAGCACATTCATACCATATGAGGATATGAAATACACGGAAGAGGAAGCAATGAATATCATAGAGAAACATGATTACAATAAAGAGGATATGACAGAATATGAATGGAATCTCTATCAGAGAGTAAAGTTTGATGAACAGATCATACAAAGCGATAAAACAGCAGAGATATACAACTTGTTCTTTGACCCAGAGAACTTCAGTAGAAAAAAATACTTTAACCTTATTAGTGAGGTAAAACATAATGAAAGACAACTGTCAAGAAGTGAGCGATACGATAGAGTGTATAAAGAATTATCTGATAGAAAAGCATTGAGACTACATACTGTAAAACAAATCAGATACCTAATAGGTATGACATCTACAACAGATAACACATTCCGTATAGACAGAGAAGCACTTGAAACTAAGTATGATACTATTATGCAGAGCAGACTCCATTGGAATGATGTGTTCTGTATCAAGCAGAAACAGTTTACTGGAAAAGTAAACAAAATAAAAAGAATAACTGCAGTGATTTCACCTATTCTTACAAAATGGTGTGGTTCACAACTCAAGATGATTGAGAGGAAAAGAAAACGTATCAACAACAAAAGAGTAGACTGTTCTATCTATGGGATTAAAAGTCCACTAAACATTAACATCACAGAATACTTCATAAAAGATAAACAAGAAGAAGATACAGATACAGACAGTGAAATATTATGTGATGTGATGCTTGAAGAAGATAGTAATGACGAAGGTTCTGATAGTGATGACATACCATATAGTGATTCAGATGATGATATAGACGTGAATGAAATAGTACAACACGATGATGTATATGACGATGGTGATAACGAAATTGAAGAATATGGTGATGATGAAAGTTCTGATAGTGAAGATGAAGAAACATATGAAGGACATATGAAAATGCATGTACCTACAGAAACAAAAGAACAAAAGACAGTTGTATGTAAAGAAGAAGATGGTTTTATTCCAATAGATCATAGTGATGATGACAGTAGTTCTTGTGGAGAAGAGGAAGAACAAGAATGCGAAAAATACCGTAAAGAAATAATGCAGAATTGGGATCCAGTGTATGATAATGAAAGTTCTTCTGAAAGTTCTTCTGAGTGTGAGTATGAAAGAGAAATTGAAAAACAATGTGAACGAGAGAGAGAGGAACATAAACGATATCGTAAAACTAAGGAATATAAAGAAGAACGTGAAAGAGAATGGAAACAATACTGTGAGGAAGCGGAAAAGGAACGTCAATTCAAAATACAATTAATGAAATATGGGAGAGAATGTTCTGATTCAGATTCAAGTGACTGAAAACGCTGGAAATGACTTTTTCTGATAAGTGGATGCCACGTGAACTGGACGTGTTCAGATTGGAAATGACGACACATGTCACCAATGAAAAAACTAGAAAAGCAAAATGGACGTGTTATCTGACTTTTTGTACTTTTCCATATCCAAACCAATCTATGTGCCATACACCTTTTTCGATTGTTATCTTCTTGTGCTTCTTACTGTTTCTGATCTTGCGACATCTTGTACATGTCTTATAGTATTTGTTGTTTCTTTTTTGTTCACGAACTGTAAACTTCTTACAACACGAACATTTTTGTTTCATTTTTTGTTTTATATAATAAGCCAATATATTTTTTACTTGGAATATTTAACTCCAGAGAATGATATCTGCAAGTTTCGACTTTGTGAAAGAACCATCTTGTTTTTTCTTTGGTTCTTTCGCATGTCTCTTTATGTATGCATTACGTACCTTATCTGCTGTTGCTTTATCTTTACTCTCAAGTAGACTTGCATAGTCTCTATATGCTGAACCATCTTCTTTCATTCCTCCTATATCAGCAATGAATTTATTTGTCTTTTTATCGTATACAGTGATCTTTTTGAGTTTTCTTTTACTGGGTTCTATTGTATATCCCAGTTCAGATGCACGAGTTCGCTGTCTTTGCTTTATTTGATAAGGCATATATTGTATATAATTACATTATAAAAAAACTAACCACAGAACAAACACATACCCCTTAATTTGACTTTGTTGTTTTAATTGTTTTTTATATCCTTGGATTTGTATTGGATATTTTTACTGGGTTGTCCCACAAGTTCCATCCTACTGTAGTACATAGAGTAGTAGTTGTGGG
>Ga0181390_1000588_pt1 | contig 16505 bp, 19 predicted proteins | sample 13SPOviralmetaG_FD_130085 | JGI IMG/M metagenome (GOLD analysis project Ga0181390, IMG submission 130085) | Marine viral communities from the oligotrophic San Pedro Time Series (SPOT) site, San Pedro Channel, CA, USA - 13 SPOT_SRF_2010-07-21 | ecosystem: Environmental > Aquatic > Marine > Strait...
AATCGTGCGTTGACAGCAGCAACACAGCGGCTTGACCGCGAAAGATTTTTAGGCGCACGCGCCACCGACACACAGGCATTGCAATGGCCGCGTACTGGCGTGCGAAAGCCAGACACATACGTGAACAATTATTCAAGCGGATTTCCATTCCGCATATCCGACGATTACTACACCGACACCGAAGTTCCTGATCAGGTCAAGCGTGCTCAAATCGAGCTTGCTGTTTACCTGAAAAACAACGTTGATGGAATCAGCCTTGGCGGTCTTGAAGACTTTAAGAACGTCAAGATCGGCAGCCTTGACGTAACGCCTGACAAGTCTGGTGCTGTTGGGGCAGATCGCATCCCGCCAATGGTTGAGCGTTACTTGACAGGGCTTAGAATTAGCGGACCGGGCAACATCGCAATCAAACGGAGCTGATCATGGGAATGGGTTATTCGCCGTCAAAGGCAATCATCATCACTAACCAATCTGCGCACACTGGCAGGTTTTACAAGGTGGAAGCCTTGAAAGACTCGGTCATTGCTGCAATGACTTCTGAAGGCATTACTGAGAACGGATCAGGTGCTCCGTCTGCAATCAACATTAATACCGGAGCTTGCATTGAAGGCGTAATTTTTACTTCGATAACCTTGACCTCTGGTCATGTCGTTGTTTATAGCGTCTGATGGGACTTGCTCAATCTCTTGAGAAAGTGGCCGGTACTGTCATCGCAAAGTTCGGCGGTGATGTGACAGTTCGTTACGTTTCTGCTGGCGCTTATAACACCACCACGGGTGCAATTGCTGAGACAGTCAGCGACACCGACGTCAAGGGTGTCTTGGAAGATGTAAGTGTTCGCGAGGTGAATGAGCTTGTTCAGCAGGGTGACAAGCGCCTGACGATTGCAGCAAAAGATTTGCCATCAGCACCAGGAACAAAAGATCGCGTTGTGATCAGCACGGTTGTGCATAAAATTATTCGTGTTGAAACGACAGAGCAAGACAACACGGCGATTACTCACGAACTAACCCTGAGGGCATAAGGATGCCACGGCCCCCGGCTCGTATTACCAGAACTGCAAATATCCGAGTTGATCAGGTTGCGGGTTTGTTTGAATCGCAGCTCGAAACACTAATTTCAAGATTGACCGATGAATTGTACGTCAAGTTAAAAACAGAGGTGCCACCTGGACCTGGTACGCCGGTTGTAACAGGCACATTAATTGGGTCTTGGCGAAAAGAGTCAGTCGACCGTTTTAAGGGACGTGTCTTCGTCAGTTCCAAGCTCAATCCCAATGGATCAGACACGCAGGATTATGCGCCTGCTGTCATGTTTGGGCAGTCAATGCCCCCTTCTTGGAAAGGCAGGTACGCTCCAGGCAAAACACCTAAAACGACAGGCACGCCTGCGGTTGTGATCCGTTACCCGGAAAACATCATGAATGAGATCATTCAGACCCGTCTCTCTAAAATTCTTAGACGTATTACTGGAGGGATCTGATGGCAGCAGCTGATCTCAACACCATCAGGTCAACCATTGAAGTTCGCTTAGCAACAGAGCTAGCAGGCAGTCCGGTCATTCCTGTCGTATTCCACAACATGCCTTATGAGCCAACGCCAAACTCTTCATGGGTGCAGTGCCAAGTCAATTTTGGCGACAACGATTATTTGACTCAAGGCGGAACTTCTGACTCTGACAACTTGATTGTCGGAACCATGGTCATGAACATTTTTACTCCTCGGGGTGTTGGACCCGGAAGTAATTACGTCATTGGTAAGCGCGTCCGAAACCTTTACAATAGGGTCAATGTGTCGGGGGTTTACTTCGACGCCCCTTTTGGCCCAGAGGTACTGGCTTCACCAGCTCCCGAGGGCTACTTTCAAACCCAGGTCCGTGTGACCTTTGAATCTATCGAGGAACTCTGACCTATGGCTTTCTTTCGAGGCGAAGAAGGGAGCGTCAAATTTGACGACGCCGGATCTAGTGCGGCGGCGATTACTAGCACTCGCTCGTGGTCGCTGACTCTCGACAAAGAAGTGTTGGAAACCACCGTGATGGGTGACACCTACGGCGGAAACGTTGGCGGAATCATCACGGGCTCGGGCAGTGTTGAGCTGATGTATACGGCATCAAGCGGTGATGAAACCGCTGCTTTTGTCGATCACATCAACACCGCAACCGATGAAGGCACCGCGCTGTTTGAGCTGTTCCTGGACACGTCAGGCGCTAAGAAAATCAGTTTTGACGCTGTGGTGACATCGGCTGATCTCACCGCCACGGTGGGTGAAATTGAAATTATCACCGTTAATTTCACAACTAACGGCACCATCACCACCGCTATCTGATCATGGCTTTTTTCCGAGGACAACAAGGCACCATCAAGTTTGACAAGGACGCTGGCGGTGCAGCACTTACCGAGATCGCTGCAGTGCGGTCCTGGTCGCTCTCAGTTGAAAAAGAATCGCTGGAAGTCACCGATCACGGCGATACTTTCCGCGCATACGTCGGAGGCTTGGTCAGTGGCTCAGGCTCCTGTGAAGTGCTTTACGACGCACCTGGCGCGGGCGACAAACTGGATCTAATTAACGAGGCATTGACCACGGAAGATCCAGCTAACGCAAACTTTGAGTTGTATCTAAATGAAAGTGGCGACAAAAAAATGTCGTTTGCTGCTCTAGTTACAAGCGCAGAATATAGTGCTACGGTTGGAGAGATTGAAGTGATTACGGTCAACTTCACTGCCAACGGTACTATCACTTCTGGTATTTGATGCCTGCGACTCAAAGAACGGTTGACATGCTGGTTGGGGCGTTTGACCTCAGCCAGCGTCGAAAGTTTGAACTAAAAAATGCGGCTGGCGAAAAGATTGTCGATTTGTATTTCAAGGCAATCACAAGAGCAGACCGCAAGAGGGCTCAGAACACCGCTACATCTGAAGAAGCCCTCGACATTTCTACGCACATGCTTTGCCAAATGGCAGAGCTAGAAGATGGCACTAAGGCATTTGCCTCTGCTGATGCGCCAAAGCTTCAGCGTGAACTGCCTGAGACTGTCTTAAACGAAATTGAGCTGTTTCTGTTTGGTGTCGGTGAAGATGCCGGCATAGAAGAAGCAAAAAACGACTAAAGCAGGACAAGTGGACTTTTTTTGAGTTTTACTTGGCCTGCGAGCTAGGAATGACTGTGAGCAGGCTTCGCACGGAGTTAACCGATGCGGAGCTTGTTCATTTTGCTGCCTATTTTGAGATAAAGGCGGATGAGGAGAAAAAGGCAATGGATCGCGCTAAGAGCAGTCGGCGGTAGACTTTTCGTATCGCTAGATCGTCGTGGCAGTATCCAGTGTTGAGCTAATTATCAATGCTGCCAAGGCGGTCACCGCTCTAAAGCAGGTTGATAAAGAAGGCAAGAAAGTTCAACAGGTTATGGGGCGTGCCCAAGGCGCTCTGTATAACCTTGGGGAGGTTGGCGCACGAGCGACAAAAAGACTTAGTGGTGGGTTGAGGGGCGCAGCCCGTAATGCAAAAGACCTAAATAGCAGCCTTAGCGGCTTGCGTGGCGGTTTTGCGCGTATTGGTGGTGCGATAGCAGCTAAAGAAATTATCCAAACAGGCATATCAGCCATTGAGTCAGAAAGAAGAATCAAGCTGTTGACATCAACCACTGGAGATACTGCTGAGGCTTTAGGAATTGCAGAACGTGCTGCTAAAAAGTTTGGCCTTAGTCAAACAGAGGCAAACACTGGCGTTGCGCGTCTGTTGGCTCGATTAAAGCCTATGGGCATGAGTCTTGAGACAATCGAGGCAACTTACAACGGTTTCAACACTGCTTCAAGACTGGCTGGTGCGACGGCATCTGAGTCTGCCGGTGCATTTCTTCAGTTGACACAGGCGTTAGGCAGTGGAGTTTTAAGAGGCCAAGAACTTAATTCAATTCTTGAGCAAGCGCCATTGGTTGCACAGGCCATTGCTCAAGAAATGAATGTAACTGTTGGGGCTCTTAAAAAATTAGGCGAAGAAGGAAAGATTCTTGCGCCTGTTGTTATTGCCGCATTAACCAGAGTCAATCAAGAAGGTGCTGGCAAGTTGGCAGAGGCGTTGAAAGGCCCTGGTCAACAATTTAGAAATTTAAGCAATGCAGCAGTTGATTTTAGTGAAACAGCAACCAACAAATTGTTGCCGGCTATTTTGCCTGTTGTTAATGCAGCGACTGAGCTTCTAAAAGGTTTTGTAGCTTTGCCTGAGCCCGTTAAAGCAATAATTGTTGGAACGGCTGCTTTAGCTCTTGCGTTTGCTGCGCTGCCTCCTGCAATTTTGCTGGTCAAAGGTGCATTGATTGGATTAAAAATTGCTTTTTTAGCATTTCCCTTTGTAGCCGCCGCGGCTGGTTTGGTTGCCATTGGTGTTGCAGCAGCGCAGGCTGCTGAAAGAATTAGTGAGTTTAATAAACTTACGACTGTCAATAGCAACAGTGTTGACGAGCTTGCAGAACAAGCAAAAAAAGTTAAAACAGAAATGGAGAAGTTAGAGCCTAAAGTTGCCAGGAACGGCAGAGCGGCACGAGTTGCTGCCAAGAAATATAAAGAACTGGCAGATGCACTTGAAAAAATTGAACAACGTTCAAAAGTTTTATCTCAGGAATTTGTTATTGGAGGTATTAAGTACGATGCAAATATGGTGCCGATTAATCCGCCTGAAACGGTTTCTGACCGTCGAGAACGATTAGCGCCGAAGCCCGAGACAGAAGCAGAAAGGAAAGCACGCTTACGCAGACAAAAAAGTGGGCAAGAAACCGCTGACAGTATGTTCCAGAAGTCTAGCCGCGATATACAACTTCTTGGAGAACAAACTGAATTAGGCAAAGAATTACTAAAAAGTGATTTTGCACGAGCCGATGCTTTAGAAAGAATCAACAAGTTAGAAGGCGTTAGTGCAGAAAAACGCCAACAAGTAGTTGATATCACAAATCAAGCATTTGATGCACAAAAAGGAAGTATTATGGGTCAAGCTATTAGCCAAGACGTAATAAAAGCACAACAACTTGCAGAGGCTCAAAGACAAGCAGTTCTGCCACTAGAACGACAAAAAGAATTACTAGAAGCCAAGCTAATTGGCAATGAGAAAGAAATAGCTCTTCAGCATCAGATCGAAGACATTATGAATAATGTTAACATCCTCAACAAAGAAGATGCGATTAATAAGGTTAAAGCAGTCGCTGCTTTGGAAAATCAAGTCACTGTAGCAGATCGTCTCCAAAGGATCTATGACAACATCGGTCAAACAATTAGCTCAGGAATTGTTGACTCTTTGATGCAAGCCACGAGTGTTTCTGAGGCTCTTGGTGGCGTCTTAAACAACATTGCTCGTCAAATGATGCAGCTTGGTATTAATACTCTTCTTAGAAGCACTGGCTTAGGCATATTCGCAAATCTCAGTGGTTTTGCAAACGGTGGCCGCCCGCCTGTTGGACGTCCTTCGATCGTTGGGGAACGCGGCCCTGAGCTGTTTGTGCCTGGTAGTGCTGGAACGATTGTTCCAAATCACGAGCTTGGCGGTGGTGGCGGCACCAGCGTTGTTGTAAACGTCGATGCCAGCGGCACTAACGTGGAAGGCGATGAAGGCTCATCACGTCAGCTTGGCGCTCTTGTTGGCGCTGCTGTTCAGAATGAGTTAATTAAGCAGCAACGACCTGGAGGACTCTTAAGCCGATGACAGCTAGCTGGGACTCATCTGTAAATTTGCAACCGTCTTACGGCACGACAAAGGCCAGCCAGCCGATTGTCCGTCAAGCACAGTTTGGCAGCGGTTATCAACAGGTCGGCAGTCTTGGCATCAACCAAAACCCAAAAGCTTTTACGTTGTCTTACAACCTGTCAGAGGCAGAGTCAGACACAGTGGAAACGTTTCTAGATGCGCGTGGTGGCATTGAGAAATTTACTTTTACGCCGCCAGGTGAAAGCAGCAGCATCAAAGTGCGTTGCACTAGCTGGAACAAAACAATGACAACCAAGGGCCGCGTTCAATTGACCACAACTTTTATTCAGGTGTTTGAAGCATGAGCACGCCGCAGTCAATTCAAGAGCAGCTTCAGTCTTTGGAGCCGTCAGCAATTATTGAGTTGTTTCAGCTTGAACTGACGGAAGCCGTCAACGGTGTTGACCAGACGTATTACTACCACGCAGGCACAAATGAGCTGACGGCTGATGTTGTGTTCAATAGCTTGACGTATGCAGCCACGGCGATCGAAATAGAAGGCTTTCAAGCATCGACTAAAGGCGTCTTGCCTCGTCCAACTATGCGGATCAATAACACTAATAATGCTATTTCAGCCCTGCTGTTGCTCTATAACCCACTGCAAGCGAAAGTTACACGGATTCAGACGTGCAAAAAGTTCCTAGACACTGTGAACTTCACAGGTGGCACAAACGCAACCGCTGATCCGACCGCAAAGTTTGAGGACCAAATTTATTACATCGATCGAGTGGCAAGCGAAAACCCTACGATGGTTGAGTTTGAGTTAGCCAGCAAGCTCGATTTAATCAACGTGGCGCTGCCACGCCGTCAAATTCTTGAGCATTGCCCATGGGTTTACCGCGAAGACAGCACCTGCGGCTACAAAGGCAAAAAGTTTTTTGACATCAACAACAATCCGACAACAGAAGCAAATGATGTATGCGGCAAGCGTTACACCAGTTGCACCTTGCGTTTCCCTGAAGGCGATCTTCCGTTCGGAGGTTTTCCAGGTGCAAGACTTCAGATGTGATGCCGAAGCTCATGCAGCCAGGTCTTACCCGAATGAGTGCTGCGGCCTTGTTGTCAATGGTGAGTATTGGCCTTGCCGCAACACAGCAGAACTGCCGACCAGCACGTTTGTGCTTGAGCCGCGTGATTATGCCGTCGCTGCAATCATGGGCAAGGTTGAAGCTGTTGTTCATTCGCACCCAGAAGGTGGGCCAGCAAGTGAATCAGATCAAGCTGTGTGCAGCCAAGGTTCCGTGCCTTGGCATATTTGGCGTATGCCTCAACGCGAATGGTTAACTATCAATCCTTGATCGGCCGCGAGTGGGAGTACGGCAAAGCTGACTGCTTCACACTGGTGCGCGATTGGTTCAAGCTGCAAGGTGTTGAGCTGCCGGACTACGAGCGGCCAGAAAGCACGCAAAGCTGTGAAAGCATCTTTCTTGAAGAGGCAGAACGCATTGGATTTAAGCCGGTGACTTTGCAGACGCGTCAACCTGGCGACGTGCTGATCATGCGGATGGGTACACGAACACCAATGCACGCAGCGGTGCTGTTGCCAGATGAAAGGATCTTGCATCAACAACGTGATTCGCTAAGTGCGGTCATTCCCCTTAGCAGATATTATTTGACAAGGGTTGCGGCGGTTTTTCGATATGCAGCAAGTCGTTCGACTGCTGGGTGATTTAGGCGAGCGGTATGGCGCTGAGCACGCTTTTTATAACCTTCGCACGCCTGCTGATGCGATCAAACTGCTTTGCATAAACTATCCGGCTTTTCAGTCTGAGCTGATTACGGCTCACGAAAAAAGGATTGGCTACCGCGTGCTTCAAGCTGGGGTTGATCTTGACTTAGATGAGCTACTGCTGCCAATCGGCCAGAACGATTTAATCGTCACGCCTGTTCTTGTCGGCGAAGACGGTGCAGGAAAGATCCTTGCGGGTGTTGGCTTAATTGCTGCTGCGATTGTTTTTGCTCCTGCAGGTGCTGGTTTTTTAGGATTAGGTTTAGGAGTTGGTGGGGGAGTTTCAGCTACTTACGCAGGCGGATTTCTTGTCGGCTTACAAGCGACCGGAGTATTGTCAGCAACTCTTGCCACTTCTATTGGCGTACTTGGTGCCAGCATGGTGCTTGGCGGCGTGACACAGATGCTGTCGCCACAGCCAGACCTAGGAGGCTTTGGAGGTGTCAGCACAAGAGACGATTTACGAGCAACGCGACCAGAGTCAGTCAATCGCGGCTTTGATGGGCAGAAGTCTTACGCCTATCTCGGAGCGCAGAATACGGTTGGCGTTGGCGCAACGATTCCGGTGGCGTATGGCAAGGTGCTGATCGGCTCGCATGTCATCTCGGCAGACGTTGATGTTGCTGATGAGTCTGACCCGCTCAAAACAACAACAAGAACACCAGGGGCAGATACAGTCACAGTTCAAGGCAATAAGCTCGAGTTCGGCACACGCAGAGACAACATGGCGCGTTGGAATAGCGTGCATTTCTTGAATAATCGATCAAACACTGCTGCAGATAGATTTATTAACCCAGATAAAGGCGAGGCACTAACTGCTGCCAACAATTTTCGCCTTGAGTTTGGGGATGGCCCAGCATTTGATCCTCAACAGTATTTTATTTTTCTTGAAGTAAACAAGTTGTTTGACCTTGTAGGCGACACGAAAACTGATGGATTTATTAGCTACCAGATTGAGGCAAGACAACAATTTGGCAAACTTAGCGACATACACGCCAGGACAGGTGGAACAATACAAGGTCTAACAACAGAGCCCTATCGTTGGTATCACAAGTTTGACCCAAACAAAGCACCTCACATTGATTTCTATCTTCTTGATATAAAAATCCAGGACGCATCAGTTGATTCGTCTGTTGTGTTCACTATTCGGCACGGTTTTGCCCCTAGCATTTCTTAGTCATGGCACTTAATTCAACCTCTAGCGTCCGACTAATTGACTTGTTATGCGAAGGCCCGATTGAGGGCTTTGATGATATTAACCAACAGATATTTTTAGACGAAACGCCCTTATTTACTGGCAATGATGCTAACTTTCCAGTAGAGGATGTTGATGTTGACTTTCGCCTTGGTGGCCGCAGACAGACGCGATTGCTCCAAGCTGGCAACGCAACAACTACGATCACAGGTGTTGCTGTTGAAGTTGGACAAAATTATTCAGAAACAGTTAACGCTAGCGATGAAGTAACTGCTAGGGACTACGGATCTGGAACTGCTATTCGACAAATTAGTGATTCAGAAGTTGAATCAGTACAGCTATTATTTACAATCCCGCGTTTGTTCTCTTCTGCTGTTGAAGGTCTAGCAAAAGGGCAACCTTTTAATGGCAACCTTCAAATTCGTGTTTTTGTCCAAGCGCAGGGTTCCGCCTACCAACTAAAATTTGACAAAACAATAACTGGAGTTGCTTTAACTGATTATCAGATCAAAACGCCTATTATCGAGTTGCCGCGTGACGCCAAAGGTGAAGGCTATCCCTGGAACATTAAAGTTGAAAAAGTAAATCTTGGAGAAGACCATTTTGAAGTTAAGTTTGCTGACTTTGAAGAAGTTCCGAAAAACAAAGCGCTTGCAAATGGCCGAGGTAACCAGTTAATCTGGACGTCAATTATTGAGCGTCAAGAAATACGCAGCGCCTACCCATACACTGCTTGCGTCGGTCTTAATCTGAATACCCGGCAGTTTAGTAACCTGCCCAATCGCGCTTACTTAGTAAAAGGACGATTAGTACAAATTCCGCACAATGCTGCGGTTCGCGATGACGGCAGCCTTGACTTGACTCAACAGGTTGCGTTTAATGGCAGCACTCGTTTGTCTTGGACAACCTGCCCGGTTTGCATATTTGCGGACATGGTGCTGAATGATCGCTACGGCTGTGGTGATTTTGTTGACACGTCAAATATCAGCTACACCGATCTTTATCCGTTAATTCAGTACGCTAACCAGTTGGTCACGAACCAAGACGGTTCATCAGAAGCGCGTTTTGCTTGCAACATTCTTATTGGTGATCGCGCAGCGGCTTACAAAGTGCTGCAGGATCTGGCCTCAGTTTTCAGAGGGATGTCCTTCTGGAGCAGCAACACTGTCCAGCTATCCGCTGACCACGGCAACCTTGACGGTTCTGTTGTTGACCCAGTTCATCTTTATACGAACAGCAATGTAATCGGTGGCGCTTTTAATTACACCGGTTCATCGCTTAAAACCCGCAGCACCAGCATCAGGGTCAGGTATAACGACACCGACAACTTTTATAAGCCGAACTTTATTGTTGTTGAAGACGCGGCGCTAATTACTAAATACGGCTATCAAACCCGCGAGGTTGTCGCCTTTGGTTGCACATCACGCAATCAGGCGTACCGCCTTGGTCGCTGGATGATGGCATCGGAAGAACTAGACGGCGAGACCGTCACGTTCTCAACTGGTTTGCAAGGTGCAATCGTTTTCCCTGGTCAGGTTTTTGCTGTTGCTGATGAGATGCGGCAAGGCGCACGCATCGCTGGTCGTTGCAGTGCAGCCACAACAACAACGGTGACGGCTGATATCACCGTGACGTTGCCCGGTGGTGCAAGTCACACGCTGACGGCAACGATGCCTGACGGCACGATTGAAACCAAAACGATCAGCAGCGTTGCAGGTGCTGTTATTACGGTTTCGTCTGCATTTAGTGCAGCACCACTGGCGCAGTCAGTGTGGTCAATTCAGTCTTCAACAGTTGTTCATCAAAAGTTCCGCTGCATCTCAGTGGCAGATGCTGGTGATGGCACATTTGCGATTGTTGGTGTTCACCATAACGACAGCATTTACAACACGGCTGATAACGCTGATGCACTGGAGTATCAATCGGTCACAACGTTCGACAAAATTCCGACAGCTCCAAGTGGCCTTACGTTTGAGACAAAAGAAGTTCGCCGCAACAACAACGTCGTCAACGACGTATTTCTTGGATTTACCCGTGAAAATGACGGGAACATAAGCGGTTACGAAATCCGCTACAAGGTCGGCAATGGTAATTACGAAACAGTCCGGCAAACTACAAATGAACTGAAAGTTGAAGGCGTTAAGCCTGGATCAACTGTCACGTTTCAGATTCGTTCGCTTGGCCGCGACGGAACGTTTAAGAACTCGGCATGGGTGTCGGGTTCATTTGTTGTACCGAACCAAGACATCACAACCAAAACGGCTGCGGGGCTTGTTGAGCTGCCGCCTGATCCGCAGAACGTACAGATTGAAACACATCGCTCAAATCAAGTGATGGTTACTTGGTCTGTACCCAGAGAAGGGCTTGGTGCAACCAGCGACAGGCTGAACGCTGAAATTCGCCATAGCTCAAAAACTGATGGCTCTGGCACCTGGCCGAACAGCTCGTTGTTGACTGTCGTTAAGGCAAATACTTTTTACGCAATTTTGCCGGAGCTGTCGGGTGAATACCTTGTCCGGTTTATTGACGATCAAAACAAGAAAAGCTCTGCGGTTCGATCGGTCGTTCATACGCTGACGGATGCACAACCGCGCCTGCTGATTCTTGAGGATCGTGAAGACAGCGACTCCCCAGAGTTCCAGGGGCAGAAAAACAACACGTTCTATTCAGAGGAATACGACGCACTGGTTATTGATGGTGACCAGACCATCGACGACATTCTTGACATCGATGCCCTGAACAGTTTCGACTTTCTCGGCACCCGGAAAAGCGAAGGCGAGTATTTCTTTGCGAATACGTTGGACCTAGGTGCTCAGTTTGACATTGAGTTCAGCCGTCATCTTGTTATGCGCGGCACGTATCCGGCCGATGACATCGATGAGCGCACAGTCAACATCGACACCTGGAGCGACTTCGATGGCTTAGAGGCTGACGACGTAAACGCTGAGTTGTACCTGCGAGCTTCTACTACTGGCATTGCAGCAGAAGACGAGCTATTAGAAAACGGCGACAAACTGCTTCTGGAAGACGCCGCCAATCAAGAGCTTGAAAGCAACTTGGTATTTGGTGATTGGATACCGCTTAGGAATGGGCACTTCCAAGGTCGATTGTTTCAGTTCAAGTGCGAGCTAAGCAGCGACCACGTGGACCAAACGCCGTTGTTAGATGAGCTTGGCTTCACGGCCAAGATGCCGTTGAGAACAGAAACGAGTGGCGTCGTTGCATCTGGCACAGCATCTGGCGGCAAGGCTGTGACGTTTACCAATTCGTTTTTCCAGGATGGAGTTTTTTACAATACGCCGCCAAGCATTGGCATAACGGCTTTCAATCTTGCGTCAGGCGATTACTATGAAGTCACTTCGATCTCTCGGACTGGATTTACAGTGAAGTTCAAGAACAGCAGCAACGCTGTAATTGATCGCAACTTTCAGTTCCAAGCGGTCGGTTACGGCTCTGAGCGTTCTTAATCATGCCCCCAGTTCATGACTATGTGATCTCGAACGCCAGCGGAAGCGCGGTGAGAGCAGATCTTAATAATGCACTTGCTGCGATCGTCAGCAATAACAGCAACGCAAGCAGCCCATCAACAACTTATGCGTACCAATGGTGGGCCGATACAACGACCGGTCAGTTAAAGCTGAGAAACTCAGCGAACAACGCTTGGATCACAATTTTCGAGCTTGACGGCACGATGCTGATGGAGGACGGTTCAGCCGCATCTCCTGGACTTGCTTTTGCGTCTGATCTGAATACCGGCATTTTTAGGCCAGGTGCAGACCAGTTAAATATTTCGACTAATGGTGCCGAGCGTCTGTCAATAGGCAATAGTGAATTTGTAGTTAATGACGCAAGTAATGATGTTGACTTCCGCGTGGAGTCAAACGGCAACACTCACATGCTGTTTGTCGATGGTGAAAATGATAGGGTCACGATTGGAACATCAACTGCTGCTACAAATGCCGACATAACTATTGGAGCTACAGCGCCTCAATTATCTTTATTTGCAACACCTGGCAACATATCAAGAGTCACTTTAGGCGACACTGATGACTGGAATATTGGGCAGTTGGGTTATGACAATAGTGATAACTCCATGTTCTTTACTACCAATAACGCTGAGGCGCTGAGAATCGACAACTCGGGCAGGCTGTTGGTGGGACATTCAGCTGATATTGGGAATCAGTCATTGCAAGTTGTCACTTCTAATGGTGCAACTGCTGGCCTTTTCAAGTATGGTAATAACGATGATGGCTCTGAACTAACATTTTTTACAAGCCGCAACGCTTCGAAAGGCTCACACACGGTTGTACAAAATGGTGACTATTTAGGGCGCATATTTTTTCGTGGCAGTGACGGAAGTGGCTTTGAGCGTGGTGCTGAAATAGCTGTACGAGTTGACGGCACTCCTGGCACTAATGATATGCCGGGTCGTATTGAGTTTTATACAACTCCAGATGGTAGTACAACGCCATCTGAGCGACTCAAAATTGACAGCTCGGGAAATCTTGGAATTGGAGGGAACGGCACAGGCAATGGTCTTGGTGTCTTTTTGCGTAGAAGTTCTCCTACTACTTCAAACTTTTACGAAGCATCTGACGGCACAAAAACAATGATCACTGGCGTTGATTCGTCAAATGATTTTGTAAAAATAGGTTCTTTATCAAATCATCCCGTCGGGTTTGTTACCAACAACTCCGAGCGCCTACGAATCGACAGCTCGGGAAAAGTGGCAATCGGAAGCACTAGCCCAGAGTTCAAATTTATGGTTGCAGATGCTGGTTATTCTGCCATTGAAATTAAATCGGATAGAACAGGTGCAACAGAAAACATAGGTGGACTACACTTCAAAACTGCTTCAACAAGCGTTGCCTATATTCAATCCCTAGTTGATGGGACGCTTAAATTTAGAAATACATCCAGCCTTACTGAGCGGATGAGAATTGACAGCTCGGGCAGGCTGTTGGTAGGCCGAACCGGTACTATTACTTCTAATAGTGTTCAAGCCTGTCATGTAGTTGAACAAACTACTGATTTTAATTGGGGTTTTGGTGTTCATTGCGCGCAAAGCAATAAAGTAGGAATCACAATTTATTATGCAAATACAACTAATAACCACGATGCCTTCCGTTTCATGGTTGCTAGTTCAACCAAAGCTGTTATCGAAGGAAATGGCAATATCTCAAATGCAAATAATAGCTATGGTCAAGTTTCAGATATAACTTTAAAAGAAAATATTGTTGATGCGAATTCTCAGTGGGATGACATTAAAAACATAAGAGTAAGGAATTTTAATTTTAAGGAGTCAACTGGCAATCATGGAAAAACAATGATTGGTGTTGTCGCACAAGAACTTGAAACTGTAAGTCCAGGACTTGTATACACAAATGATGACGGTTACAAAGAAGTAGGTTATTCTATTTTATATATGAAAGCAATTAAGGCACTACAAGAAGCGATTGCAAAGATTGAAACCCTAGAAACCAAAGTTGCAGCCCTTGAGGCTGGTTGACAGTAAACCGCCCCATGGCAACGTGGTGCGCTCAAGTTACACTGACCCTATTGCTCCTTTTTCATGGCTAACACCTACGTTTGGAAGATTGCAGATCTAAACCGTGATGTGAGCGACAATTTTGCTCATACGGCCCATTACACCGTGACCGCAATCAGCGATCAGGTTGATTCTGAGGGCAACGCCTACAACTCTGGCGCTTACGGCAGCATCAGCCTGGATCGTCCTGACACCTTGGTCAGTTTCGATGATCTAACTGAAGCCGACATCGTGGCTGCTGTTCAAGCCAAACTTGGTGGTGCAGAAAAAGTAACTGAGATCGAAACGCAGCTTGCGGCACGAATCACAGAACAGGTCACACCGACCCAAGCATCTGGCAAACCTTCTGGCTGGTAATTACCTTGGCTGATCGCAAAATCTCAGCTCTGACCGAGCTAACTGCACCTGCATCTGGGGATCTTTTCCCAGTCGTAGATATTTCAGAGGCTGACAACGCCGACAAGAACAAAAAGATCACCTACGGAACATTGTTCCGCGCCTTGCCTGATGGCTCGGTTGGTGCTCCGTCAATCGGCTTTGCGAGCGATAACGCCACGTCTGGCATTTTTCGGACGGCGGCTAATGAGATTGCGATCAGCAACAACTCAACGTTCAACGCCAAGTTCACAACCTCTGGCTTTCAGGTTGGCTCTGGCACGGCTGCGGCACAGCTTCACATTTTTGGTAGCGACACCACAGACCAAGTCATTATTGAAAACAGCGATGCAGGTTTAGATACTGCGCCGGATTTGGTGCTGTATCGCAACAGCGCATCACCTGCCGCTAGCGACAACCTCGGCAATCTTGAGTTCCGTGGTGAAGACTCTGGTGGCAATACGCACGCTTATGCACAAGTCAGTGCATCGATCCAAACCGTCACGAACGGGGCTGAAGACGGCATCCTTGATTTGATGACCTCAGCGGGTGGCAGCACTGCCAGCCGTTTGCGCCTCTATGGCTCATTTATTGGTATTGGCGAAGCCACGCCTAGCAAGCCCCTGCACCTGACAACTAGCTCGACAGGAACGCAGATCCAGTCGGAATGCACTGCTGACGATGCAGGCTCTGGTGGTGACATCGTCTTGTTTCATCGCCGTGGTGCATCGAGTGCTGGGCAAGATGCTGACGTTCTAAGCACCGTATTTTTCCGGGGCAAGAATGACAATGGAACGCCGGAAGAGCTGAATTATTGCGCGATTGAAGGCAGCATCAGCGATGCCACTGATGAATCAGAAGACGGCGCACTGAAGTTCAAAGTTGAGAAAGCTGGCACGTTATCGACGCAGCTTGAAGTTAATGGGGCCACTATTGGTTTCTTTGGTGCTACGGCTGCTGTGCAGTCCACGCATGTTGCAGACATCACCACGTCTGCTTCAAGTGGATCATTGCCAACCGCTAACGACACCAACACGATTGCAAACGCTGCGGCTCCAACGAATGCCGAGCTGTTGCAGTATTGCGTGACGCTTGAGGCAAAGGTTGAGGCGCTACTAGCATTTGCTAGTGCTCATGGCCTGATGGCTTCTAGCTGATGCAACGACCTGATCCAATGATCCCCTGCAAGCCAGGGGCAGAAGATTTAACTGCGATGAATAATCGCAATGAGTGGATGACCATGCTCTACATGCTGGAAGGCAGGGACAAGCCTGACCATCCAAAGCGTGGTCTTTATACGGGACTGCACCGTAAGCACTACTCAACGTTTCCTGGAACGGATGAGAACTGATCCTGTAGATCACATCCAAAACCGTCCATTGACTAGGGCGGTTAATGTACCTACGGAAAACGTTTTCTCTTCCCAAAATGATCAAATCATTGATTGTGAGTTCTGCCGTCGTTGGCGCTGCTGTGCTGGCATCTCCTGCCCAAGCAGAAGGTAACTTCTATTTGAACCCGGAATATAACGCTGGCTGGGTCGGCTCTGACTTCACTGCTGGAGTTCTAGATCTCGGAGTGGGATATGAGTCTGGTGCGTTCTTCGCGCAGATCGGACCATCGATTTTGATGGTTGATGGTGCTGATGTTGAGGTTGGATTCTCCGGCAAAACCGGCTTGTCAGCTTCTGTTGCAGACAACGTTGACATGTACGGCGAAGTTTCGTTCGCTAAGTACGAAGACGTTGATGCAGGCTATGGCCTGAAAGTGGGAGCCAAGTACAGCTTCTGAGCTAGTCTCTGAAAGGGAGACACACTGCCTCTTTCCTGTCCTCACACCAGGGAAGAGGTTTTTTCTTTGGAGCTTTATTGTGCAACGCTACTTTAATTTGGCCGGAGCCCTTGGGTTCTTGATGAGTGGAACGTTG
>Ga0181390_1000592_pt1 | contig 16464 bp, 24 predicted proteins | sample 13SPOviralmetaG_FD_130085 | JGI IMG/M metagenome (GOLD analysis project Ga0181390, IMG submission 130085) | Marine viral communities from the oligotrophic San Pedro Time Series (SPOT) site, San Pedro Channel, CA, USA - 13 SPOT_SRF_2010-07-21 | ecosystem: Environmental > Aquatic > Marine > Strait...
CATGACTGGAGCACAGAACGTATGAGTGACACGATAGTGTACGAAGATGATGCCATAGACAGGATATCTGAAGTGCTGGGCATAGACAAATACGAGGCTGACATGTATCGTAGGGCATTCGCCAAAAAGAACGAAGAGAAGATAATGCAGTTCATTACAAAACTAGGCGACCATCCACGCAAAGATGAGATAATCACAATGCTACAATCCTTGTCGGGTTTTGGTTTATGTAGAGCTCATGCTGTAAATTTGGGTAGACTGATATGGGCACTTGCATATCAGAAAGCACACAACAAGAAAAAGTTCTGGCAGTCTTGCTTAAAGCATTGCCAGGGATCATACAAGCGTTGGGTGTATAGGACTGAAGCAAAACGTGTTGGCATAGACGTTGTGACACCAAGCAAGTCTGATAGATGGGACACACCAGAGTTCCAATACAGGAAGTATGGTTGGTGGAGCCATAATGATTTCATGCCAGGAATGTATGTGAAAGAACTGTACCTCGACAAAGTAGAGTTTGCAGGAATGATAGCCAATGGCAGAGTGTTCCGTGGCGACAAAGGGAGATATGTCACATTCTTAACACTTGGTATTGGTAATGGGCAATACATAGATGTAACAATCAAGAAAGCATTTGCATACAGCGATCATGATGTTGTGTGGGGACAAGGTACGATAAGGCATTCAAACAATTCAGATTATGTAGAATGTTTTGATTCTAAAGGATTTAGGCTAGAAAAATACGTCAATAACTAGTATAATACTAACATGACATATCCACTAGCATTCTCAACATGGGGAAATGAAGAAGTAGAAGCGATCAAACGTGTAATCGATACTGACATGTATACAATGGGCAAACATGTCAAACAGTTTGAAAAAGAGTTTGCAGAAACATTTGGATCACCACATGCTATAATGGTCAACTCAGGATCAAGTGCAAACCTTTTGATGTTGAGTTTACTGAGATGGAAGTACAAACTATCGGGAGATATCATTGTCCCTGTGGTCGGCTGGGCAACAACTTTTTTTCCTGTTTCACAGAATGGATTTAAATTGAATTTTGTCGACGTGGATCCAAACACATGGAACATAGATATTGCTAAAATAGAAGCGGCTATCACACCCAACACCTGTGCAATAATGCCAGTTAATCTGCTAGGAAATAGTTGTGATTATAGTTACATCAATGACTTATGCAAGAAGCATGACTTATTATTGATCGAAGACAACTGTGAAAGCATGGGTGCCAAACACGGCGACAAGTTCACAGGAACCATAGGGTTGGCAGGATCATTTTCATTTTTCTTCTCACACCACATACAAACAATGGAGGGAGGTATGGTGTTGTGTAAAAACCAAGATGACGCAGACTACATGAGAAGTATGAGAGCCCACGGCTGGATAAGAGAACTGCCAGACGATTCTCCATTGTATAAAAAAACAGGCAATGTTTTCGATGATAATTTTATTTTTGCAACACCTGGTTACAATGTAAGACCACTAGAGATGAGCGGTGCAATAGGAACAGAACAACTTAAAAAATGGCCAGCAATAATGGATGTTAGACAGGAGAATGCAAATCATTTCGTTAGTCTTTTCAAAGACAAATCTTGGTGTAGGATACAAAAAACAATTGGCGTAAGTAGTTGGTTTACATTTGGTATGGTGCTTGACGGAGAACTTAAAGGGCGTAGAGGAGAAGTAATAGAAGCGTTAGATAAAGAAAAAATCCAAAGCAGGCCTCTTGCATCAAGGAACTTTCTAAAACAACCTGTAATGCGAGACCTAGATCACATTGACAACAACAACTACGCGGCCGCCGATGACATCCACAACAACGGCTTCTTTGTGGGTAACGGAAGTGTGCCAATTAAAGACGAAATCACAAAACTTTATGAGGTTATATCAAATTTAGTAAAATGAAATCATTAACAATAGTAACAACATGGGGCACAAAGTATTGGCCAAATCCTGTACAACCAGGACTTAGAAGCACCATAGAAAATTGGCCCGAACATGCAAAAATTTTAGCATACCCTGATGACATGTCACAACAACTCGACTTGCCTCGTACACAATATTTTGATTTGTGCAAGGAGCAACCTGTACTGAAGGAGTTTATAGAAAGAAATAAAAACAATCCAAGACTGACAAAATGGCAACCACAACAGTACAAATTTGAATATGATGCAATCAGATTCAGTTACAAAGTGTTTGCCTGCATAGATGCATATCAAAAAACAAAACCAGACATGTTGTGGTTTCTTGACGCAGACATAATAACATTTGAAAAGATTCCAATGTCGTGGCTTGAACACATTATTCCAGACAGTGCATTTACTTCTTATCTAGGCAGACCTAAAAAAGGATTCTCTGAGACTGGATACTACGCTTTTAATACTGCACACAAATACGCAAACGAGTTTTTCCAGAGATGGGAACAATACTATGCTGAAGATTTATTCTTTAACATACAAAAAGGATTCCTAAATCATTTTCCGATAACAGGTTACACAGACTCATTTACGTTTGATGCAGTGAGGATAGAAATGGAACAGGCTAATAAAATAAAGAACGAGGATTTAAATGATGGTAGATGGGCAGGTTCTAGAAAAGCAAGGCATCCATTTATCAATTCAGAACTTGGACAGTACATGGACCACATGAAAGGTTATGACAGGAAAGCACAAATGAGTTCAAAGAAGAGAGACCTAACCACAAAGCAGACCCACCCATATTGGAAGACACTGAAAGACTAGCCTTGTAAATATGGGCATGAAAGTTCTTATCACAGGTTGCCAAGGATTTATTGGTAAAAATTTAGCACAACATCTAAAAAAGCAAGGCCACTATGTGGTAGGAATAGACAAGACAGTCAAAATCGGAGACTCTGTATTTGTTGACGAGTTCGTTGGACATGACATGGAACAGAGGATATCTATAGAAAATGATTTTGATAGAGTATATCACTTGTCAGCGGATGTGCCAAACTCCAAAGGCGTCGGAGGTAACCAACTTACAACAGGAAGAAGCAATCCTATACAAACAATACAAGCGATGGATTTTGCGGCCAAGAACAAGTCACACCTCATATATGCGGTGTCTGCCATGATATACAATACCGAACATCAAGGACATAACGGTCCTGACCTAAATGAAGACGAGCACATATGGCCTGCCAATCCTGCAGGAAACATTTATGGTATGGAGAAACTATACAATATGCAGTTGGCCATCGAATATGCCAAGTCGTACGACATGAAGATTGCATTACCTATATTCCATGCGATGTACGGACCACACTGCGACATATTCCAAAATTCAAAAGTAGTTGCGGCCACATGTCTAAAAATAGTAAAAGCAGACGACCCAGGCGAAATAGAAATATGGGGAGATGGCACACAGATAAGATCATTCTGTTACATCGATGACCTCATGATAGGCCTAGACAAATTGATCGAAAACGATGTACAAATCCCTATCAACATGGGATCAGACGAAGCAATCACAATGACACAACTTGCGGACATGTTGATAAAGATTTCGGGAAAACAAATCAAAAAGAATTACTTGCCATCTGGACCCGCTGGATGTATGAGACGTAATTCTGATAACACCAAATTACAAAAACTCACAGGTTGGAAACCAAACTATCCGTTAGAGCAAGGCCTTAAACACACATACGAATTCGTGAAGGCTAAGGTATCAGCCAAAGAGGCGTAAGCGTAAATTACCAAAAATAGCGTAAGTTAAGAAATAACGCGAAGCGTTTTAAAGCGTAAAGCCGACCTTGACCATCTCTGACCTCGATCGACTCTACAGTGTCTACGAAATTAGAACTTGTATTTGAAACCAACTGTAGTTTCAGTGTGATCAAGATTTACATCAAAATCATTGTTCAAGTAAAAAGTCGCACTCTCACCTATGTCCTTTGCGAAGTCCAATTCATAAGAGTTGAACGTGGCGTTCATGTTGTCGTCCACGTCGTAGTTGAGTCCCGAAGTAGCACCAATGCCGCCCCATAACTTGATGTGTGAATCAAGATACATTGCGTTTGTTTCTGCTTCGATTTTTCTTTCAGCACCAAAAGTGAAATCCACTTCAGCCGCTTCTGCCGGTGCTGGTTTAAGCACAGACCATAGGATCACCACTGCGGCTATAATAGCCACACCTAGACCCACTTTCTTCTTAGTCATCTTCATAGAGTTTTTATCTCCCGTCTATGTTGTTTGAAATGCGATCACTGGCCTAGCGATCGCTCTGGATTGTAAGACATATTTATCTAAAATGCAACCATTAAGTGCAGATTAATTTACCAAAATAGTTTACACCCGAGTCGTGTGCATGTATAATTACGGATAGCAGATAGGAGGTTCCGATGGGCATACACTACGACTACAAGAGCACCAGGGGTGCCAAGAAACTACAGAAGCAACATGAACGTGAACAGCGTAGGCGACACAGGAAGACACGTGTGATGCCCGAGCAGAAGACGGAAGAAACAAAGCCACTGACACTGGACATGATCACCGACCCGGACAAATGACAATGAAGATACTCACAGGAGGCAGTGGACCCAGTGACGCCCGATGGAAGTACTGGCCCACGTGGACCAAGATGTTGCCACTGTACTTCCGATGTAAGCACAAGGACGTCAGCGGTCCAGCCGCGGGCAACCTGTTCATAGCCAGGAGCCTGATCTACCATCTGCAGAGATTCAAGCCTGACGTGATAGTGGCACAATGGAACTTCGACAGGTATGACCTGTACGTTGGCAAACAACCGTTCGCTGACCAAATACGACAGAGCGAAAGCAACAGGAACTTCATGGTTGATGTTCCCACAGGCGGTAAGACAACCGGAGGCACAGGATATTGGTGCAGTAGCAAGGACAACATAGTGGACTGGAAGAAGTACTTCGTGGAGAACATACAGTCAAGGAAGGGCACCATGATGGACGACCTACAGAACATGTTGACCCTGCAGGAAGTATGCACAAGGCACAACATCCAATACAGGTTCTTCATGCACGGAACAATCGATCATGACTTCCTACGTTCAGACACAGAAATCAAAAGCCTCCATCACGAGATCGACTGGGACTGCCTGATAGACACAAGCATAGAAGAATCCAAGAAGAAGTATGCTGGGCACCAGGAGTTCAATGACATAGAGGAGACGGGAAAGACCACACAGGTTCCCAACCCACTGGTGCAGTATGATATATTACAGAACACCGTGGCACCCGCACTCGAGCAGTTGGGTGCGACACCCAGGGAAGACAGATCGAGGCTCAAGGCCTACTGTCAGCATAAACAGAATGCGTTGACGGAGGCATACAAAAATGCTCAACAATAGATTATTCGAGTGGTACGGCATAGACACCAAAAAGGATCTCAAGATCGACACCTTCTGCCCACGTCCATTTGACACTGTGTTGATAGACAAGCAGGGCAGTTGCTATGTGTGTGAATGTGCGGCATGGTTACCACAGAGCATAGGCAACCTGCAGGTCAAACCACTCGCAGAGATACTGCAAAGTGCAGTGCGTGAACATATGCAGGCATCCATAATGGACGGGTCTTATAGATACTGTAACAACCAACAGTGTTCTTATCTACAGTACCACAAAAGGAAGGGCACGCCATGGAAGAAGGACACGCCTACCAATCAGATCAAACACATCAGATTGGCCATAGACGACAGTTGTAACCTCAGATGTCCCAGTTGCAGGAACGGCCTGATATTCCACAAGGAGGGATCCGCCTACAACCTTGGCATAAGGCTATCGGACAGCATTAATGATTGGTTGCACGGCTACGCTCACCCGATCAAGGTGCACATTGGATCTGACGGTGATCCTTTCGCATCACACGTGTACAGGCACTTCATGGAGCAGACACCGGAGCGTGACAACATAAAGTATTCACTGCTGACCAATTCACTTATGTTCAAAGAGTTCCATCACAGGATACAGAACGTAATACGAAACCTCGACGACCTAGGAGTCAGCATAGACGGATCGAGTCGAGACACATACGAGAAACTGAGGCTGGGTGGACGTTGGGACAAGGTCAATGAGAACCTCGAGTGCATCGCTGAACTGAAACAAAAGCACAACTTCCAACTGGGCCTGCACATGGTGGTACAGGCAGACAACTGGCACGAGATGGAGGACATGCTGGCCTTGGGACACAAGTACAACGCCGACAGGGTATATTTCAACAAGATAGAGGACTGGAACACAAACATCGACATGGGACGACAGAAGTTCGCACACCTCGACGAGTTCACAAAGATGGCAGAGCGTGTAGAAAAGGATCCTATCACTTACATGAACGTACAATATGAATAAGACTTTGTTCATATGTTATGCACATGGGTGTCGTGGCGAGGGACTTGCTGTCAGGATATCAAAACATAATTTCTTCCGCACCTTACATGCAAAACAGATCAACGGACGAACGATCATCACTAATGAACACTTCAACAAAAAATTTCTCATGCACAAGAGTCGAATAGATTTTTCTGACATGGACTTACCAGTTGATAGGAACATTGTGGTGCCTAGTCACTACTTTGTTGACACCCTCGGCGAAAAATACCAGGAGGCGAAATTCATTAGCATCGACGTTCCTAAGGATCTCGACGAGTTCAAGCATAGTCTCTATGATCGTTATTTTGAATATAGGACCAACAACTTCCAAGAACTAATAGGCGAGTGTGAAGATAAATTTTGGCCTTATAACAGACAAGCAGACACAAAAGACTTTGAAGAATTTGTACGTGAAGTATTAAGCATCCAAAATAGAACGTTCGGGGATATACTATGTCTTGCAAAAGGAATATCAGTAACACATGAACACAAACTAATGCTTCTTGAGGACATTTGTCCTAAACCATTGAATGAAAAAATTATAAAAAATAGTTTTGTCTTACCATACGAGGAGGTTAAAAAAATCTCAGTAGAAGACATAATCGATTACGTAAAAAAATAATACGGACAATATTACCAATTAAATATTCCTAATGAAGATAGCAATAACCGGACACAAGAGAGGTATAGGAAAAGAATTCGCAGACCAGTTGCAATCACGTGGTCATGAGATAGTTGGGATATCACGTAGCGACGGAGAGAACATAAGGAGGGTAGTCCACACTGCATCGCTGATCGAACCCTGTGACATGTTCATCAACAACGCTATAAGCATGTACGCTCAAACCGAACTGTTGTTTGAAGTATGGCACAGATGGAGTGAAATAAAAGAGGCACACCACATCTGGAACATATCAACTAAAGTATGTGAATGGGATCAAGACAAACACATAAACGGACTTACCATGAGGGAGTCTATGGAATACAGGAATCAGAAAATGGCATTGGAGTTGGCACACGTTCAATTACATTCGCAGGCCAGCAACATCACGATGGAACTGATAAGGCCGGGGAGTGTTAACACGCAGTCATTCAGTGAGCCAAACAGCATATCTGCAGAGCAGTATGTTAGACAAGTGTTAGAACAACAGGACATAGTATAATGGACGCCAAGAAATTTTTAACCAACAAAAGCATATGCACCCTGCCATGGCACGGTTTTGAACTTGAACCAAACGGCAATGTCAAGAACTGCATAATATCAAACACACAATTGGGCAACATTAATAAGCAGAACATCAAAGATATACTGAACGGTGACAAAAACAAAACACTCAAACAGAAAATGCTCGATGAAAAGAAACCTTACAACTGTGCAGGATGTTACCTACAGGAGAAAGGCAGATCCAATCTCAGCAGTATCAGTAGTAGGTTATACTATCTCAAAGAACTTGCCAAGAAAAAAGATTTAAATTTTTACGACAAGGTGAAGAACTTCTCATTGAAACATGTTGACCTTAGATGGACCAATGCCTGTAACCAAGCGTGTGTGTATTGCAGTCCATCCTACAGTAGCAAGTGGGCCACAGAGTTAGGGAAAAAAGTTGCATCTGAAAAGAACGCAAGACAAGAAGTAAAAGACTTCGTGTTTGAAAACATAGGACAACTTGAAAATGTTTACCTGGCAGGTGGTGAGCCTATGCTGATGAAAGAGAACATGGAGTTCCTAACCTTGCTGAAACAGAAAAACCCAGACTGCCACGTTAGGGTAAACACAAATCTCAGTACCACGGACACAGGCATATTTGAATTGCTTTGCGAACTGCCAAACGTACACTGGACAGTAAGTGTTGAAAGCATTGAGCAAGAGTATGATTACATAAGGTATCATGGTAATTGGCAGGACTTCAGCAACAATCTGGACGTGATACGTGGACTAGATCACAAGATTACATTCAACATGTTACACTTCATACTCAATTATAAAAGCATCCATTCTTGCGTAGAACATCTCAAAGGCAAAGGATTCAATGACAACAGTTTTGTAATAGGTCCGCTGTATAGTCCGCCCCATCTTAACACAATGAACCTACCTGATGAAATGATGCACGACGTATTGTTTGATCTGAACGCAAGATTAGACAAGCACCCAACAGGATATTTGAAAAACAGTTATGAGAACTTGATAGAATACTACACAACGACCAATTTCAAAAAGAACATGAAGTCATTCTACTACAACCTAGGAGTCATGGATCAAAGGCGTAAGCAAGACGCACGTACTGTGTTTCCTGAACTATTTGAAGGATTAGATGCTTACACATTGGAATAAATTGTTGAACACTGACTGTGTAGTCGTTGCCGTGGGACCACACACTATCTACCCCATATTCAGGGTAGGACAAAGCACACTAATGTCTGTGTGTGATAGGAAATATGTTAACAAAGAGATAGACTACTGCAATCACGTGGAGATAATGATACGAGAACCTGAGGAGCGTTTTGTTTCGGGCGTAAACGAATACTGTAGACAAAATAAACTAGACGTTGAAAGCACCTGGAAGGAAATAAACGCCGGCAGGATATATGATAGGCACTTCACTCCACAGTACGTTTGGTTGTTGCATCTATACAAATTTTACAAAGGCTTCGTCACCATAAGGCCATTCAAACACATTTCAAACATCACAGAGGTGCACATGCACAAAAGTGAATCCAAAATTGATGTTCCAGTGATCGAATCATTCGTGGCAGTGGACAGACACCTAACAAATTATTACAACGAAACTGTGAACATTGGTTACTTAATTAAGAGGTATAAACATGCACTGTCCTAGAATAGATCATTTCATAAGACTGAACAACGACGGCACCGTGGGCAAGTGCGGACACATGATAAATGCTAAAGGATTTAAAAGTTATGAAGAACTTGAACACAGTGAATGGATGGCCAACATTCGTAAGACAATGGAGCAAGGACAATGGCCTATGGAATGTTTCAGGTGTCAGCGTTCAGAGAAAGTAAAAGGCGAGAGCATACGGACCAACAGTATAACAAGACACAAGATGTTGCACCCTATACGCAAAGACTATCTCATCGTCGGTGGGGTACTGGATAACGTCTGCAACAGCGCCTGCCAATCATGTCACTCTGGACTGAGCACGAAGATAGGAAGCCTCGAGTCCAAAGACTATCCGCGTGTAGACAACTACGAGGTGTTCAAGAAGTTACCGCAGGAGAGGATAATAGAATTCGATGTAAACGGCGGTGAGCCCACGGCCAGCAAGAACTACAAGAAGATACTGAAGTCGTTGCCCGACAATGTCAAGATAGTAAGAATGAACACCAACGGATCAAGGATGATACCAGAGATAGAGGAAGTTCTCAAACGAAACATAATGGTAATTGTCACTATGAGTCTAGACGGTATAGGCAAGGTGCATGACTACACACGTTGGCCGATAAAGTGGGACAACTATAAAAAAACTGTAGATGCATATCAAGAGTTGCAAAAGAAACACAAACTATTGCAGTTAGATTTCTGGACTACCGTAAGTTGTTTGAACATTAAGAACTTGCCTGACATAATCAACTTTGCAAAGAACAAGAACATTCCACACGATTGGGCATTCCTAGAACAACCTAGCGTGTTGAATGTAAAGTACACAAATAAATTCACAACACTAGTCAAGCACATGTCTCCAAAAGAGATTGCAGTCGACGAAGACAACAGTGATCAACTTGAAGCATTCATAAAGAGACAAGATGCGTTACGTGGTATATCAGTGTATAATTATTATCTCAACTTAGGACCGAAGTAGTCTAAAAAAAGTTTAGCAAATCTTTCGTGATGTTCTATTCCGTAATGCCTGCCGTCTGATGCCATGCTAGGTTCATTGTAAGGTATACGCTGTTCAAACTTGTCCCAGTAGGGCCAGCAGTTTTTAATTGTATAGTCTTCTAACACGTTAAGACCTTTGATATGTTCTTGATATGAGTCTTGTGCGAAGCAATGGAAAGTCTTGCATTGATTACGTTCAGCAAACTTTTCTAGTAAGAAAATATTCTTTAAAAAGTTTTGTTGATCTGTGTCTTCGTTTTCAAACTTTAATAACGGATCACCTGAAGTGATATTAATCTGATGCATGGGTTTCTTATTGAAATTTAACAATCTCTCCCTCCTACTCCATGCCGGCCAACAAACTATGATAATGTTTGGATTTATTATTTGCTCAGTGCCTTGTAATATTCTAAAAATTAAATCGGCACTAGCACCTGGCAATGCCAAATTCCAGTATCTTAATCTTTGTGTGTTGTGTTTTGAAAGATGCGCCACCCAGTGTTCTTCTTCGCCTAAGCCTTCACCAAAAGTATGACTACAACCTAACACAACAACATTTTTTTTACCATCGGGCATTGGATCCCATTCGGGACAACGATAACCATGTGAATTAGTTTTGTAACCATTCTGAATTGTATATACAGAGTTGTCTTTATGATTGGGTAACCCTTTGTCTGTGTAATGGCCAAACTTTATCACGTGCTTCCTTTTGCTAATTTCAACCTTTGGTTGATCCTATGCACTATATATAGTTCCATAAAACCCATCCTACCCTTTTTGCCAAATATCGTGGGATACTTTAACTTACCCATCATGAGGTACTTGGTGTCTGCGTACAGGTCCAATCTGTTTTTGTGTTTGGGATACCTAAACTCCAATGCCTTGTTCTTCCAAAGATACTTGATCAACTTTGATTCATCTATCAACATCTGCTCCGCGAGTTTGGGAGGAATGTTTTCCTTGAACTGTTTCAACTTGATCGAATAAAACTTCTTCACACAATTAATTATTGTGGAATGGTGTGCCCGGCAGGATTCGAACCTGCGACCCCAAGTTTAGGAAACTTGTATTCTATCCAACTGAACTACAGGCACACATGGTAGTCCCTAGGGGAGTCGAACCCCTCTTTGCGAGATGAAAACCCGCTGTCCTAACCGATAGACGAAGGGACCAAAAATACCAAGTTACATGCAAGGCCATTGAGTTTTTTGGTGATATTGGTAATATTGGCATGTTTGGTATATGTGGTGCCGCTTCACGGATTCGAACCGCGGACCTACTGATTACAAATCAGTTGCTCTACCAACTGAGCTAAAGCGGCGTCACAGTACATATACTACACTATAAACCACCTTAAGTCTACCTGTTAAACGCACACACAAGCACACACACGCATGGTAAAGGATACTCTGGAGTAACTGTATGTCTGGGTAATTTAGCAAGATATAATGCTATGTTCTATATGCATATCTGGTATGTTCACAACACATAAATAATATTTTAAACTAAACGAAAAGGAGCAACTGTTATGAGAGATGTTAATTCAATACTTGAATACGCAAAACAGATGCAGAAGAAAGCCAAAGAGGCTTTTCTAAATAAGTCGTTGCGTAAGGAAGTAGACTCGGGTGCCAACGGCACACAGAAGTATGTGATCAAGAATGGCGTGAACACTGGCAAGGTTGCCACTGACGCCAACAAATTCCAATAACAAACAACACCATATTATAGTATCTCTGTTCGGTGTAAATAATTCGTATGAATAAAGAATTAGAAAGATATCTAATCATAATCCTGTTGCTAGTTTTGATAGGACTGTCTGGGTGTGTACAAAAAACAATTTTACCCACCGTGATAGAGCCTGAGGAAGAAAAGGCTAGCACGATCACAGACTCTATTGGTAAAATGGAAGGCATCGCGAATGCGTTGGGTTGCATGTTTGCACCAGAGACTTGTAAAGCAAAGGACACTTACAAGTAATGCCTACCACTCCAAACAATTTCAAAGTCACAGATGCAATAGGAGAGACAGACAACTACATTGGAGCGGAGGCACAGTTCTTCCATATCACATTAGTTGCTGATGATTCATCCGTTGTTGATCTTCGAACCGAACTAGGTTACGATGAGACTGTACACAATATAACAAGGACAATATTACAGCGTGGTACTATCATATTCCAAAGGATAGATAACGCCGCATCTGGCAGAATAGATATAACAATGGAGCGTAGTGGTTGGACAGCAGATACGCTAGAGACTGCCATAAGAGAAATGGGAACAACAGTAGGTGTGAACAACAAGGATGTTTCTAGATCACACGTAGTACAAACCCAGTTAAAACTGGACGCAAGTTAAAATAAATACACAGTCTAAGGAGGACTTACAATGAAAAAGATTATTGACGAAGTTAAGAAGAACAAGAAAGCAATGATTGGTGTTGCTGTAATCGTAGTGATATTCGCATGGATATTAATCACTAACGAACCTGCACCGGTTGAAGCACAGTAATAAGGAGACCCAAATGTTTTTTACAATTGGATTAATCGTTGGTTTCGCGGCTGGTTGGTATGTGAACGAGAAGTTTGAAGCAATACCAGGACACATCGAGAAACTAAAATTCTGGAAGAAATAATATAGCGATTGAGGGTTTAGCATGTTCAGACACATCAGAAGATGGATCGAGACTTATACCAAACACTTGGTTGATGCATATGATCCACCTAAACCCACTGTCTACCAACTTGGCAACAAGAAATACGTAAAAGTCAAACGTTTGAGGACCACGTCAAAATCAAAAGGTCCTTACCTCAAATAAAACCATTTACTATTTGTAAATTTTGTAAATTTAAATTTACAAAAAATTTACTTCGTTTACAACGTACGACTTGTTTTTCCACGGTTTTGTGTATAAGTTTACAATAAGTAAATTTACAAACATTAATTGACAAAAGGAAACAAAAATGTACGCAGACAAAAAGAAAAGCCAAAAGGTTTATGTAGAAAGCAAATGTGTTTCTCGTGACGACTGTTGTTGGGATGAAACACCTGAGATAATGGAAGTCGTTGCTGTAAATGAAAAATCTGAGACTACCGAGTGGCAGGCACAATTATAATATGTGGCCAATAACAGACGAAGAACAAGACTGGATCTCTGGTAGATAATCTATTTAGAATGAGGTGGTAATTTTTTCTCCACCCACCAAATGTGCTTCTGGGTAATGGGGTCGAACTTACGCAGTCGCAGTTTCTGATTCTGCTTTTCGCCCTTGCCGGGTTTCATTGCGTAGTAATAGAATCCGTGATCCTTCATCTTTGAATCCTCAGGTACCAGTCTAACTTTTACGTATGGTTTCTTTGATTTTGATTTTTTTGCCGCCATGTTAATCTCTCAACTTATATATCACTAATTCACACTCAACATTCTTGCCGTTGTAGATATAGCCAATAAACTTCTTCCTGTCCTTTACTTCAAAATGGGTTTGCGTTGTCCACCCTGCCTCGACCTGATAGTCATAATCGTCAAACAACGGATGATGTGCGACAAGCTCTCCGCCGGGTTTCAGACTTTTTGCCAGCATGGGTGCCGCCGTCGCATCCACGTGACCTCTGGTCAATATGCCTGACGCTGTGATGACATCATATTTTTTATCCAACGGTGCCTCAATGATATTACACATCTTGACAGTTTGGTAGTAGGGTTTAGAAATATCCACCATGGCCTGGCTGAGATCGTAACCGTCCACGTTATGGTAGTTCCCTGCTTTGAAAATTTTTCCGAGCATGCCTGTCCCACACCCAATGTCGGCAATGGCCACGTCGTTTTCATAATTCAGCATTACATGACCGCAAACTTTTGCCGGGGCGGTCCACCCTCCCATGTTGATCAAACTGGCCTGGTAAAAATTTGCTTTGTCCTCTGTACCATACACGTCTAGTTGTTCTTCAATGTTGTTGTAACCTTTACTGAAAATTTTTTGTAAAAACCGTTCCAGGATATTCTTGTACTCTGTTTTACTGGTCATTTCTTTTAAATGTTTGGTCATAGGTCTCCTTTCATTATTATAGCAAATATATCATTCCGATTCAACCGGAATCAACGGTATCGTTTGAGTTGGTATTCCTAGTACAGTTTTTGTGTCTTCCACAAGAAATTGTCTGTGAAGTTTTTTTGTAATCACTTCATCGTAGAATCGATCCCTTATCGTTATCTTGTTCATTGCTTTGGTGTGTTCCTTTTTGCTACGAGCAGTGATGTCCCAGTGTTTCCAGTCGAACCCCTCACCTGGTGTTGGCTGGAATTCAAGAGGACCGAACCACGCATTAAGGCTTTCCATGTGACTGGCCTCCCCCATGTCGTGGAAGGCAGTGAGGCCGTTCATTCCCATGGCCCTGTTCAATCTTTGCCTGCAAGGGTGTGAGGCATGGTTCATCACTTCAACTTCGTCACGGGTTGGTGTGACTTTTCGTTCCTGGAATATGTTCTTCATCTCTGTGGCTTTGAGGTAGGCCAGTTTCTGGGTTATCTCAGGTACCAGGTCATTCATCCAGAACCACACGCGATCCACCCCTGGTGGTGCAAGTGGTTGTCCCCACCACTGACTATCATGGTGCATGCGGAAACAGTAACATCCTTTGTGCAGTATTATTATGGGTTTCTCCAGTCCTTCCAAGAAGCAAACTTTTCTGCCTTTGGTCGTGAACACGTCGCCGGAGTTCTGTGCCCATGAGCTGATGTTGGCGTAGTCGTTCTCCCAGCTCAGGAATTCTTTATTGAGCAGGCTCCTCTCATACTGTTTCTCATCATATGGTTGCAGTTGCTTAACAAATTCCATCTTCCAACCCAGATTCTTGAACGCCCAGGCGTATTTTTTCTTTGTTGCTTGTTCTGTGTGTTTGTCCAGCCACTTGGCCATGGGCTCGGTGTGTGTCTCTGTACGTCCGGAGTTGGTGCCCGGCCAGAGGTCCTGTGATCTCCTCATCAGTGTGATGTTACGGGTGCCGCGTTGCAAGAACAACTGTGACATGGTTTCGCTATCTGTACCTCCGGAGTGCGAGATGATGATCTCGTCATAGGTCTGTTCCAGTATGTCGCACAGGCGATGGCACAACTGATCCAATGTCTGTTTGGGTTCACCGTTCCAGGTCTGGTCGGTCACGCCCTTAATGTGGAACTCGAGGATGCCCTTTTGCCCTAGGTAGTTGGGCACATCGTCATGTCGTGTTTGATGCCGATCGGTGTGGAGGCTATTTGCCTTGGATTTGTTGATGTGCGACGTCACGTGAGCGAGAGCCTGTATGTCACTGTCAAAGATCTTGCCGAGGGCCTTGATGTATGTCTGATGATTCTTGAGGGATTTGTTTGAACTACCTGTGGTCACCAGATATTTATAGGGTGTATTTTTTGTGTGGGCTAACCTTGGTCGTCCTGTTGGTTATTCGAAATCTGACCGAACTATGTGTTTTCTCAACGCTCTCACAAGTTCTTCTATCTTGTCTATGCAGTTGATAAGGTCTCGGTCTGTGATGTACTTTTGTTGTTCACGTAACTTGTCATACTCTTTGAGTGTGATTGTCACTGTGCTCCTCATTCCGCCTTCGTTCTCATATGATAGGTCTTCTGATCTGTCGTCCGTCATTTTACTCCTTGTCGTCGTCTGCTCTGTTGGTTACTATCTTGTCCACAAGTCCGTATGCTACTGCCTCCTCTGCATTCATAAACTTGTCCCGCTCCATGTCCGCTTTAAGTTTCTCTAACGGCTGTCCGGTTGTCTTCTCGTAGATCTCTGTCAGTTCCTTCTTCCAACGCAGTAATTCGTTTGCCCTGATCTCCACATCAGTGGCTTGTCCTGACGCACCTCCCAATGGTTGGTGTATCATGTGTCTGGCGTGTGGCAACATGAAACGTTTGCCTTTGGTTCCAGCACTTGCTAGGAGTGAGCCCATGCTACATGCCTGGCCCACCACTATTGTTTGTATGTCTGATTTCACATACTGCATGGTATCATAGATAGCCATGCCTGCCGTTACCAGTCCGCCCGGAGAATTGATATAAAGGGTTATATCCTTCTGGGCATCTTGTGATTCCAAGAATAACAGTTGAGCACACAGCACTGAAGCAGTGTGTTCCTCTATCGGTCCTTCCAACATGATTATCCTGTCCTTGAGCAGTCTACTGAAAATATCGTAGGATCTCTCGCCCTTGGATGTCTGTTCTATCACTATTGGTGTAAGTGGCATATAC
>Ga0181390_1000595_pt1 | contig 16444 bp, 16 predicted proteins | sample 13SPOviralmetaG_FD_130085 | JGI IMG/M metagenome (GOLD analysis project Ga0181390, IMG submission 130085) | Marine viral communities from the oligotrophic San Pedro Time Series (SPOT) site, San Pedro Channel, CA, USA - 13 SPOT_SRF_2010-07-21 | ecosystem: Environmental > Aquatic > Marine > Strait...
AAATGTGCAAGCTGTTAGAAGAATGCATGGAAAACATAGATGGTAGAGATGGATGGGATGCGAGCTATGAGCTTGCAAAGGTTCGCGAGGTCCTCGCCAAAGTAGAGGGGGGTGAGGGATGAGCGAGAAAGTAAGATTTGAGGGAATAGATGACTTCAATAGACCCGTTTTTAAAGCATTGGATAATCGCAATCGCTACGGTTCGACCGATGAATTATTTTCCCATGATGCAAAAGAGAAATATGTTTTACGATGCATGGGAGAAATTAAAACGCTTACATATTTCGGTAAAAGATTTAACTGCGAACCAAACGGGGGCGAATATTCTGTTGAGGTTACCCATGACTAAGCCAAACGAGTCCGACACAATTGCACGCCTGGCGTTGGGCCTCATCATCTTTTTGCTGATGAGGTACGCGCCCAGGGCGGTTGAAGCTTGGCAAAAGAGAAAAGATATGAAAGGAGAAATACGATGAAGTTCTTAATCAGAAACCATAAGGACCGCACACCGAGGTACGATAATCAGTATCACGGTGCATACACTCGGATATTCAACATCCTGAAGAAAGGTTCACTTGGTTTCGTTGAGGAGTTTTGGGAAGAATCCTTTACCAAGATCGAGGGTACGCAGGATTGGATATTGGAAGTTGGTGGAGATTCTCCTGACGCACACAAGTTGGAAGAAATTTTAAATATCAAGAATGTCGAAGAATATAAGGAGAAATAATCTTCAACCCCGTACCCCCTCAAAAAAGCGTTTTGTTTCGCAACATGAGTCTTTACCCTCGTGAGCGATCAAAACGCTTTTTAGGCTACTCCAGGAGAGAAATATGGCTATCTGTATCCATCTGTAGTTCACCAAGCCTTTGTTTCTTTCTTTTCGCCTAAGCTTGTACTCCAATTGCCCGTACTCTTCTCAAAACCAAGCGTGACCATGAGATCAGTCTCTCCACCGCGATTCTTGGCGATATGGCAATTGATGCGGTCCTTGGTTTCATCCACCTTGTCCTCAACTGATAGGAGAAATACGCAATCCGCATCCTGTTCGATACTCCCGGAGTCTCTCAGATCGGAGAGCATGGGCTTTCTGTTATTGATCTCGCACTGTCTTGATAATTGAGAAAGGGCGAGGACCGGAATCTGTAGTTCCATACTGATCTGTTTGAGACTACGAGAAATGGCGGTGATCTCCTGCACGCGGGATTCGTATCCTGGAGCGGAGACTAATTGCAAATAATCAATCACCGCCAACCCCACATCTCCTTTCACTCGTTCCTGGGCGAGAAAGGCGCGGATGGAATCAAGCGTAGCCTTGTTGTCATCCTTGAAGGTGATGGGCCATCCCTGCATCCTCTTTGTGGCATCCTCGAGCTTCTTACGATGAGCGGGGAGAAGATCCCCTTTCATGCGTGGGCGGGCAACCCCGCTCTCGCGGGAGAGTAACCGCCCGGAGCATTCCGAAGCACTCATCTCCAAAGATGCGTAGCTTGCACGGTATCCCCTCTTGGCAATCTCATGAGAGAAATGCAATGCGAGTCCTGACTTCCCTACCCCAGGTCTTGCGGCTAGGACATAAAGCTTTCCCGGTTGGAATCCTCCGCTTAGACAAAAATCCAATCGTTTGAATCCTGTGCTTACTGCGGATGATTCTCCTGCATCTATGGAAAGAAACTCAGAATGTGCTTCTTTGGTGGCGGGTCCCACTTTTACCTGTCCCTTACCTGATGCTAATGCTTTGGCTGCCCTGAGATTAAACTCGGAGGCAATCTCATCTGATTGTTTACCCTCCTTGAGCATATCCGTGGATACAATCAGTGCCCGTTCCACTTCGCGTCTGTTCCTCGACTCCACCAATTGATCCACATATCTCTCCACCTGTCCACCGCCATACTTCTCCGCAAGTTCTAGAGCTTCCGAGGAATACTCAGGTAGCTCAATGGCCACATCAATCTCATTCAACTCGGATCGCTGTGCGATCAAACGGAATATCGCTTGGTGCGCGGGCGAGGTGAAGTCATCCTCCGTTAAACGCTCAACCGCTGTGGCGGTGGAGAGATTTGTGTCATCCCTAAGACATGCGGCTAGGACCGCTTGCTCTGATACCGAGAAATCCATCAAAACTCTTCCTCGTCCTCATACTCAGGAATTGTGACCTCCTTGAGAATTGGATCGTTATTTGCCTGGGGCATCTTATCCTTGATCCATCTCCTGCATGCATTGCGATATGTGGCAATCCAATCTGCTTGGACATGTCCCTTGCCCTTCGCCCAATCCACGAAGATGGAAACCGCTTCCGAGTGATTGAGTCCTTCCTTCAATGCAATCTCTTTGGGAGGATCAAAATTAGAGGGTATCTTGGATGCCCTCGTTTTTGTTTTCTTCTTTCCACTAATCGCGGATTTTTCGCTATTATTAATATTAAAACAATTGGAACAATTGTCGCGCACGCGCGAGGGATGCCGCAGATACTCCACCAGGAGTGGAGTAATGGTGGAAACTGCGGTCACTCCATAAAGATCACAATGCTCTTTTAAAAGATCACTAATCCACTGAGGAACCTTGATGCGCAGTTCTGTCTTTTTCTGTATTTCGTCTGTCATTTTAGTCCTAATAATGTGCAAATAGCACCTAAGATAATTGTGAAAAATACCACCCCACATATGGCAAAAATGATGCCTTGGGCGAATAGTTTGAGTACAAGTTTTATCCCATCCATGTCTCAATTATTGATCAGATGATGCCTCAGAATTAGAATGGCATCTGCTGTTTTTAATGTGAGTCCCTTGGTTGAGGGAAAGAACTGCTTGGCGTGATTCATGAGCGCTTTCTTACGCTTGTTTGAGGTTAGCCCACTTAGCCCACTCAGTCCCTTTTGCCACTCCTGCGGACGCACCAGGACGAATGGGATCTTCAATGCCCTGAGTACGCCTTCCAAGAATCCGCATGATTTACCAAGCTTAAAACTAGTACTCGATGGAATCATCTTCCCGGCAAAGGGAGGAACATGCTCAACCACAGCCTCTATGCTTGTCACATCAGGATGATCTTTGAGGTCCTGCATATGCTCCACAAACTCGAAGTCCTCATCAAGGTTATGCAGAGCAATCTTATGCTGTCCTCCCCATGCAATGGCGTATCCACCACTCTTGCCGGGATCTATGCCAATCGTAAGCCTCATGCTTCCTCCTCCTCATCTCCGCAATCTTCCTCGAAGTGCAGAATAAGATCAGGATCGCTCACATTATTAAGATCCTCTTTTCGCAAATGGGCGACCACTTGCTCAAGTGCCGCATGCATCACCGTTACCGCACCAAATAGATCAGCCTTGGATAATTTATCACTCGCCAAAGCGAGTGCCTGTTTTGTGTTGTCCAGGTAGTTCATGCTGCCTTCCCCTCCGAGTCGCGTCTCACCGCATTGGCAAAATCGGTAATGTCAATCGTCCGCCTATTGCCCACGGTGACGCTGTGTAGCTCATGGTCTTCAATAATCCGGTAGACATAGGTACGACTAACCCCAAACTTGTCTGCCAATTGCGAAATGTTTAGACGGTTATTCGTAATCTGCGAACCAAGATCCAAGGTTTCCACCATGTCGCTATACCCTGGCCATATGCCACTTGATTGGCAGGAGGCCCACAATTGGCACGCTCTTTCCATGTTGGAGAATTGCTTGTTTACATCGCTCTCTTTGATGGTGTAGGCGGCAGTGGCGTAGGGTGCTGTCTTCTCCACCGCTATAAACACAAACTGCTTGGGTTTCTCTCCGAGTAATCGTAATGCGTGCATATACCAACATGCCTGAAATAAGTACCCAAACTGACGCACACTCTTGGTGAATCCACGATTGGATGCATCCTGTGTGCTTTTTAAATCAATCACCACACCCGCGCCGGGGATATACAAGTCAGGTCTTACCTTACACTTGGCGCCCTCCATCTCGAAGTATCCCGTGCCTTCCACTACCTTATCAATATCCGCCATGTAGTGCCGAAGAACAGGATTTTCCAATGCACTTCCCGCCATCTCTAGAATCAGATCGTAATCCGCAGGAGCGAGCCATTGTTTATCCGGTTCACTCTTCTGCATAAGTTCAAACGATTCCTTGTAGTGCTTGGTTCGTGAACCCTGCTTGTCTATCTCATTGGGCTTTACCGCAAACTCGTCATCCAATTTTTCCGGTTCCAATGTAGCGGTATGAAATCCACTCCCTATGACCAGGGCAGGACTGCTCGGCTTGGGGTTATTTATATCGTGCCTCACCTTGGCGGGGCATGTGTTGATTAAGGACCACGCAGTCGAGCGAGATAACTCGCCCGACCCGTGGTATGCGTTATTGTCGATACCTTGCTTTAACATGATTTTCCTCTCAGTTGTGGATATTGTCCCTCTATACCTTCAAGCATTGCACGAATTTCAGGATCACATTCACGCCATTGCTTAACCTTCTTCACCGCATGGGTCACATTCGTGTGGACTCGATCAAACTTCTCGCCCACTTCCTCCTGTGTATTGCCCATCAGATGCGAGTAGAACATCGCGATCTGACGAGCTAGTGCCACATTCTTGAAACGATTACGGGAGTTGATTAACTCAACCGTAGTCCCCATGTAATCAGCCACTATCTTTTTTATGTCGCTAATCGCCATCAGAATGGGTCCTCCTCTTTTGCGTTATCTTCAGGCTCAGGAGTTGGCTCCGCAAATGGATCATCCCCGGTGAATAATGCTTCGAGGTTTATCTTCATCTCCTTCACCGCCGCATTGATCTCATCACTACGCTTCTTGTGCGGAGATGGAGTCATCGCATAGGATGTTTCCAAACCTTCGCCATTGCGTACAATCTTCAAGTCATACTTGCGTGGATCTCCCCAATCTTCATCCTTCGCAAGCGTGATTAACTCCTGGCGTAACTTTGCCTGAGTCAATTCGAGTATCTGTATACGCTCCTCCTCATAGTTATATACGAGCATCGCCAGGAACTGCTTTGGTTTCTCATCAAAACTCATTGGCGCATCCTCTCCGATCTTCCAACGATGCGGTCTTCTTCCACCATCAGCGGAACCCGCCCAACCTAGCATACCCTGGATTACTCCACCATCATCGGAAGATCCAACTATACGAAAATGATTCGTACCTTGCGTTAATTTCATGTAATTACCGCCACCGCTCGAAGAGCTTTGCGGAACATCTTTTATGTTATCTAAGAATCCCATTATAATTTTGTATATTTTTAGTTGTTATTTTTTTGTTGTATTTACATGTAGTTATGTGTTTTTATTGTCCACATGGGACGACAAGTACTTACAAAGCCTGTATCTCTGAGGCTTTCACCTTCAGTCAGAGACAAAGTTAAAGCAGTTGCGGATAATACGAGCCTTATGCAGGCTCAGGTATATGATCTCTTACTTCAGGCCGCTTGTAAGGCGCTTGATGAAGGGACAGAAGATGATTCTTTTCCGCTCCCTCTCCATCTGAAGATGGTAAAAAAGTAAGTAGTTCTTTGATCAGAACATCTATGCCCACCTTTGTGGGTGTTTCTGCTGTTATCGTAATTTCGTTCCCGCCCTCATGCTCCAAGCGAAGACCATTCATTACCGAAGTAGTGTAATCTGTAGTCATCTGTAGTTATTTTTGTTGTGGTTTTATAACGCATTGTTTCTTGGGCAAGAAATTTTAAGTCCTACTAAAAGCTAGAAGCTCCGTTGGATCGTAGGCATTCCAACATACACACGGGAGGTGACCTCCACGCTTGAGTGACCGAGTGCTTTACTCGCCACAAAAGCATTGTTCCCATTCTTCCTCATCACCCGGTGACCGCAGTATTTCCGCAGACGGTGTACGGGGCGATCATCCACCACCCCGCACTTCCGCCGTAGAAATGATGGAAACTCGCGCGTGATGCGGTCCTCCTGAACAGGTACGATTAAATCATCGTTCGATGTTTTGTAGGAGTTGATAAGTTCCCACCACGATGGATCGCAGGGACGATCCTGGTATTCACCACCGCTTTTGGGAGAGTGGATTCTTATCAGTTTATTTCCATCGAAGTCTTCGTGCAGATCATCAAACCTTGCCCGTTGGATTTCACTACTACGAAGACCTAATCCGTACGCTAATGCGTACATCAAATACATTGCAGGGTCGGACTCCTTGAGTGCTTCGCATGCCTCGCGGATTTTATCCAACTCCTTACGATTCGCATCAAATGGCGTGACCTGCACGCCCTCCAAACTCAATGCGATCCAATTACTAAACCATGAGCAGTCGATTCCTAACTGCTTATAACGCTTTATCCACGCCTTACTGAATAGGCTTCGCGCCTGACGCATCTCATTGGAACCACGATGTGCCACCCAATCATCGCAGATCGGAATGCCCGCTCCCGTTTTACTAGCAAATGCGGATATGTCTGCATCAGCGGGATCGATTCCGTAATGTCTTAGGATCTGCTCCATGCGCAAAACATTGTTTGCTTTCGTGCGCTCATTCGCCTGTCGCTTTGCGACTAGCGTATGTGTTCTGTATACTTGAAAGAAGTCCGAAATGGGCAGTAGTTTCCGTACACCTTCAAATCGAATAAATCCATTTTCTGATAGCATAGGGGTAGCAGAATTGTGTAAACTACTAGTGGTATCTTGTAAAGAAAACATGGCGTGAATTTTTAATTTATTATGGTTATTGCGTAGATTTTACGCTTCACGCCACCAATTTCACTTGGTACCGGGCCGGGGACTCGAACCCCGAACCAATTGATTAAGAGTCAACGGACATAAAAATTTATGTCAATTGCTTCCAATCAAGCGCAAAGCATGTTGAGATTACAATCAGACGATTTATTTGTCGTCAAGCACTTTTCTGATTTTTCTAAAAAAAAGAACCGCCTCGGTTAAAAGACGGTCCTTGTAGAAAGAAAAGGTACTATGATATACCTTGTGATCGTATGCTACTTGCTGTCTTGGATTTTGTCAAGCCCTCCAAGGTATTTCCAATAAACCATATCGAGCGGAGTCCCCTGGAGCATTGCTCCCTTATACTCCCCATCGCCCACTATAGAGCTAATGTCCTGCCATCCTCTATCGAAGATTGCGGTGGGTGGTAAGAGCATTTCAAGAGTAGCTTTTGCAGGCCCCTCGCGTCTTGCTTTGTTTACGATGTATCGGTTGATACCCGCAAGTCTCCAAAGGTTATCCTCAAATAACTCGTCACGCTTTATGGGTCTACCGTAGAGCGTGTCCTTGATCATATCGGTACTCGCATTCGCGGCACCAAATACTAGGCCAAGTCCCGTGATTTTAGATATTGCTTCAGCGGCGGCTTTTGCGGCCTGCTTCTTATTACCTTTCTTATAAAACTCGTTTGCTCGATCAATGTCCTTTTGTGCGGCTTCGCGGAATACATCAAATTGTTTTACGGTAAAACTCTTGAGCATGTACATGATACGGGCATTACCGCTCTGATTATAGAACTTAGGCATCTCGCCAAGTGTGGCAGGATTTAAGTCCAAAAACTTATACCAAATTAATTCTTCAACGCCTTTGGGTAATTCGCCTGATGCGGGATTACTCTCACGCAACTCCTTTACCATCCGCCCTGCCCGCTCTTTTCCAAACACAGGAGTAAGATCATCCTGCAACGCCTGTGAGTTCTTCATCGCCTGGGCTTTGTACTTTTTCCATGAGGCATTCATGGTGGTATTCTTTGCAAGCTGATCTAACTTCTTTAGTCCGGTGATCGTAAACACTTTATCCAACGCACTTGATAGTCCACCTGTGCTTGTTGCGGCATCAATATTATGGTCCTTCAGATTAAAGTATTTTACGAAATCAAAGTTTTCCTTCTGATTAAACAAAGACTTAAAGGTATTATCGAACCCGTTGAAATAAATGCTGTACGCCAGTTCACCAAGCTGAGTGATCGCAGAACCAAAGTTACCCATCACTTGGATGTAGTTTAGATTCTTCACTCCTTGAATAAATGGATCAACTGTCCTACCGCTAAAGCGAGCCTGTATAATCTCTTTTAACTTCTCCACATCCTCAGGACCTAAATCATTTCTATCCTTGAGAAGTCTTTGTGCTACTTGTCCGGCAAGCGAATCATCCACTTCCATATCCATACCGAGATCCGCACCCTGCCTATCTTTACTTCCCTCAAATCCTACCTCTTCGCCTTTGGCATTAGGATTACGGTAGAGGAATTTACGCCTCTCTACTGCCTGCACGGTACGCTCGACATAATTCTTTAACGCATCTGCGGGGTCTGCGTATCCATCAATCATTCGCTCATCCCTGATAAATCCAATCTTACGCTCTTTAAGATTACCGGGCAATGAAGCTCCAGGTTGCACGGGGAATCCACGCAATGTTCTGCTTGTTATCTCTGCGGCAACTCCTTCAGGTATAGATTCTATACTATCTAAACCTTCTTTCTGTGCGTACTCCTCTAGTGCTTTTGTGACAGCATTTGAATCGTCCCCTGCTAGTGCTGAACGAAAAGATTTATAATCCTTGATGAGGCGTGGAAAGTAACCTTCTTGGTATCCTACATCGATACCACCCTCCTGCCTGGCGTAATTACGGATATCGTTAAATGCTTTTTGCATTTCCGTAAACTCTTTACCCACCTGATCAGATACTTTGAGATCATCGAGCATGATACGGATCTTAGCCATGTCGCCATTTAGGAGATGCAGTTTAAATTCTCTTTGTTTTTTCTCATTACCCTTGAGACGCTTTGTCATTGAGGTAATAAAAGGAGCGGTACGATCTAAGTATTCGCGGGTCGTTTTATTTATTGTACCCTCATGCTGTCTAAATATAGCGTTTATCTGAGGACTTATATTTTTGAGCTTACGGGACAAAGGAACTAATGCATCGCTAACAAACTCCTTTGCATACCTCATAGCCTGACTTGCACGACTTGGTGGTATGAACGGATTATCCGCAGTCCCCTCGTTTATCTTCTCAGCTTTCACGCTATCAGGTGCAGTTTTCACGGGGTCTGCTTTTACTTGGGCTTGCGTCTTCTTGTAGGTAGGAGTCTTCTTAAATTTACGAAATGCTTTGGGGCCAAATCCTGCGGCGGCTAAGACTGCAAACATGAGCGGATGAAACCCTGCTTGCTTCATCTCGTTTTCTTCATCCTCAGTAAACATAGATGCAACTCCAACCGCACCTGTCCCTGCGGTAAATGCTGTTGAAAAATACTTTTCGTAACCTTTCCCAAGAAACTCCTCTGCCATCCTATCTTCTTTAGTCATGGGATCGGCTTGCTTCATTGGACGGTCACGCATACCTACGGCAGGCTCAGTTGGACTCATCTGCGCTCTACGCATATCGTCCTGGAGATCCAGGAGGTTCATGCCATTACGCTTGTAGATCCTTCTTAGGTCAGCGTTAAATTCAGCACGCTGTTTTTTTGCACCCTTCCCTTTTCCAAGCTTATGATCCAGGGCAAGTATACCTTGCTTAATCTTGTTTATCTCTTCCGCATCGCCAACACGCTGTATTGCGAGATCGCTTGTCTTATTTATACCTTTAAAGATTGCTTGGTCTGCTAAGTCCTTGCCCTCAAATATTTCCTGTATTGCCGCCATTTGCTCGGTCACTTCCTCACCCCTTGTGCGAGCGGCCTTACTCACAATGTTTTCTGCTTCAAGAAGTAACTGATCTTCTAACCCGCCAAGAACCAACTCTGCCGGAGTTTCAGTTGCATCAGGGCCCGTTAACCCCTTTGGATTCCATACCCGTAGTCTGCGTGGACCAAGACTAGTTACAGGCTCAATACCTGTTACGGGAACAATCTCTGTTGTATCAGGATCACGAAATGTAAAGTTTCCTTTTGGATCACGAAATGTAAAGTTTTGTACAGCAGGTCTACCAACCGCAAAATTATCTATTCCGCCTGCATCATCTATTTTATTTTCTAAAAGCTTAACAACTTCGGGACGAGTTGCACCCTCAGATGCACCTAAATCCAATGTATCATTGAGGTATTTCGCTTCCACTGCGCCAAGCGTACCACCGAATAAGCCACCAAATAAAATTGTACTAGCAATCTCCTCCTGCGTTGGTGCCCTACCTTCATCAATCATAGTGCGCGCACCAAGTTCTGCTGTAGCTAATCCTGCGCCTTGTCCTGCACGGATTGCTGTCTTTCCTGCCATTCCTACATTAGCAAGCCTACCTACAGGTACAGCACCTAGTGCAGCGGCGGCACCCAACTCCCCGAATCCAACCTCATCCTGTAATCCTCTAGAGATTCTGTATTTTTGTGATAGGTAGTTTCCTATTCCCGCACCACCCGCACCACCTGGGATACCACCAAGCACTCCTCCGAGTAAGGCAGGTACAACTTCAAGCCCTATGCTAGTTCCCGTTTCTAAGAGTGTAGGTGGTGCTTCCCTGTAAAGTTCTTGAGACGAACCAAAGTCATACTCCTTATTAGGATCTAGCGTAACAGTTTGCTGTTCCTCAAAAACATACTCTTTATTAGGATCTAGCATTTCAGTAATTCATTACAGGCACCGTTGGTATACCATCAAAAGCACCAGGTAGTTTAGCTTTATTCTCTTCTATTTGTGCCTGACGCTCTTTTTCCCTTTTTTCAGCTCGAAGTATATCGTATTCCATTTTTTCTCTTACAGTAGTAAATTGTTTCTGTCCCGTCTCAGGGTCAGTATATGGAATCTTAGCATCAAGTATTAGATCCGACTGCTCCTCGATCAGACCTTCTTTTTTCATCTCTAATAATTTTATTCTGTCACTAGTTTGTGGTGCATAATCATCAGGGTTTTTTTGAAAATCCTTAAATGGAATCGTTACTTCATCGCCACTTGTATTTCGTACCCTTACTTGACTTTCATCAATTTTGTTAATTTGCGTGCCAATATCACTAAATCTTTTCTCGACATCTTGAGGTACAGGGCTACCAACATTCATAGATTTATACAATGTTGCGGCAGAATATATATCCCTAGATCTAATCAGACTTTTAATATTTTCTTTCTGCAATGGGAAAAGTTCTTCATTCTGTTTAGTCCTCTGTATAGTCGCGGCAGTACCCGCATTCCTTGCCGCAAGCGTAGAAGATTGTTGATCCGGTGCATAGGCTGCAACAGTTTGTGCCGTTCTTGCGGCAGATTCTTCCTGTGTCACTCTTGCAGGAAGTGTATCTGCTTCATATTTATTCCTCAGACTGCGATTTTCATTCAACAACTGCTGTGCAATTTGTGACATCTCAAATGCAGACTTCTTCATCATCGCATTCTCCTGCATTGTCCTGCCCGCAAGCAATCCGTTTGCACGCTCCAACTGAGCAATAGAAGCATCGCCACTCTTTATATCTTCAAAGAGTTTCATGTTCTTCTTATCACTTGTTTCGTCTCCGGACATTGTGAGTTGCTGAACTATGCTTGGATCTGCTGATAACTGCCCTTGTAGTGTAGACTCAAGCTGATTACGCTTCTCCTTATTAAGGCCGTACTGCTTTATCATACCGCCTATATCACGCCCAAGTCCGGCAATCGCATTACCCATTGATGCCTGTGCTTGACCTGCTCTTAATATTGCCGAGGGATCTACTCTCATCAATCCCGCCTGTACTGTATCTCCTATTGCCATAATTGTTTTCTCCTTTAGCCCGGAAAGGGCACTGCGTCTGCCATCATTCTGCTTGGTGAATTTCCGTAATAATCTCCTAAAGTCATACCGCCCGATTGTCCTAGCTAACCGCCTCCTGACAAAGCACCACCAGCGATGTTCCCAACCATGCTCATGAATCCACTCGCCATACCCGCAGCCGCTTGTTCCTGTGCCGCATAATTAGCTTGATCAAATTGTGTCTTATTCGCGTATTCTTGCATACCAATATTCACACCCGCATCAGGATTGATCCGAGTCACCTGTTCCTGTGGCATTCCAAACAAAGCCGCCCTTGCTCCATAGCCCTGTTGCGTGTAATCACTTCCCCCACGGGTCATCATCAGCGGGTCCATGCCTGTTGCTCGGTTAAAGTTCCCTGCGGTAGTTCCTAAACTCTGAACCTGTCCACGGGCATTATTTACGATGTCTCGAAGATAGTCCTCCCGACTCATCGCTTCTGCGGCGATTGCCGCATTATCCATACCACGCCCTCTTGCGGTTAATCCCTCTCTTGCGGATTGAGTTGCTCGCCTTCTCATCTCAGGGGAAAGATCCTGCATCTGTGACTCTTGAAATGCATCATCGGCAACCTTGTTCATCTGATCTAAGCGAGCCTGCATGAGCGGATCGGATGCTCGCATTGCCTGATTGATGTCAGCACCATACTGATTAAGAAACTCGATATTTGAAGTGGCATCACGCTCGGCCATTGTCCGACCAAAATCCTGCGCCCTCATAGCCTCCTGTTCGGCTAGGCTTGCCATCGGATCAGCGGCTCTTTCAGCAAGATCCATCTGAAGATCCTGATACTTTTTATCAAATCTCTGACGATTCCTTAGCATCTGCTCTTGCATACCTGTGTCGGTCATCGCATCGACATATTCCCTTGCAGATGCCCCCACATCAAACTTTCCTAATGAAGGTGGTGCTTTGCCTCCACCAAAAAGTTTATTTAAAAAGTAAGAAGGAACTCCCGAACTATTTACAGGTTCTCCCGCTCCTCCGGCATCTTTAAGCATTTTAGCCTCTGCCGAATTTATGTACGCGAGTGATTCGCCTTCAGGAGCATTCTCGTTTAAAAGCCTAGCGGCCTGTGCCAATGGATCTTTGATAGTTTTCTTTTTCATGGGCTTAATTTTAAGTGTAGTTAAGGACGATCACATTTAACCCTTCAGGATCTTCATTTGCCGAATTATCGTTTGAGCTTACTATTTTAAAAAGATTCTGTGTTTGGCCGGTAACTACACAATCACCCTCAAATGGCTTATAGTGCGTCCGTGTGGCTACTACAATGTAATCAGCGTCACCAATCACATCGGGGTCATCAAATCTGAATACAAATGTACCTGCTGATGATTTTGTAATGCCTCCGGCGAGAAACCCGTGACTTTTGTTCACAGTAATTGTGCCTGCGGTAATTGTAATCCTAGCAGATGCTACAATCTTCTCAGATAATACAACCTGTTGGGCAACATACGATTGAATATATGCCTTGATGCTTTGCTGAGTGGCAAGGGCAGTATTTGAATCAGAAACAAAATCATCCTCATCCTTGATATCAACTTGCTCAACTACGCCCACTCCTGCTGTTGTTCGACCAAGAACCTTTGCCGTGCTTAGATCTTCAATCTTTGAAAGTATAACCGCCTTGTCTGCTATCTTCGCAGTTGTGACATTTAAATCTTTTATATGATCGGTAGTAACTGCCCGATTATTGTTATCTGTTGCATCCTGAAGTAATTCGTTACCTGTGATTCCGTTGTCTTTAACTTTTAGAAACCCTCCTGATTCATCAACCTTGATAGTCGATCCATCTGCCGCATGACCGTCTTTTTTACTAAATGTAGCGAGATCAGCGATATCCATGAGTTTTTGTGAAGTGACTTGGTCACCCGATGCAAAGTCTTGTCCTGTTTTAAGTATTGGCATTTTAAGTTCTCCTTATGAAACTGAAGTGGTTGAACGATCTGTAATTCTAGCATCCACCTTAGTGGCCCTAACATAGGGTCTACCATTAGATGGTTGAAAGTCTGCTTGGATTCCGAATCCACGCTTTCTGACACGGAGCCTGACAGATGCATCTTCATCAGTCCCAAGCTCATTACCGAGCAGTGTGGTTAGATTTACAGGTTCGCTTGTTGAGTCGGGATCTTCTGCAATAAAGCGAATATCTCCGTTTGATGGATTCGATTCACTAGATTTAATCTGAAATTCTGCCCGACTAAAATTCTTACGATCCATTGAATCGGCATCGTATTGGCGTGTGGTTAGTTGACTTATCACATCGATACCAGGGTCCTCTTCAGGTGTTTGTCCCGCTTTCTGTGAAACCTTATCTTTACCCTCCAAGGCATCCAATTTGTGTACACCGCCTTCGAGAGTTGTAAGGTACAAAGCATTTTGCGAACCCTCGCGAGCTACCAAGAGATCTCGAATCGCAAAGTCTGTAGAATTGACACTGTCTATGCTCTCAAATCCTTGGTTGATAAAATTGTACACAAGGATGGTGTTTAGTTTATTCGTATCCCCGGCACCAGGTTCTGAGTCAAGTGGGACTGCGAGCCAATAGCGGTTGTTGAAATAAACTCCGACTGACAGATATGCAAAGTCCTGATTGATTCGGTCGATGAATGGTTGAATGGTTTCGGATATTGGTGTGCCTGTGCCTCGCAGATTATACTCATCTAGAAAGCTCACTCCGTAAATCCCTTGATCAGATAGAAACATAATCTGATTGGCCACCTGAACGATTGATTTACGAGCAGATGCCCCTACTTCATCTGTTACCTGAGTAGTTTTCACATCGGCAAGAGATCCGCTGACACCTGTCATCAGATGAATAGATTTACGATTAAATACGACTACCGAATCCTGCGTGAATCCTTTAATCCCCACTATAAAATCGCTCTTACCTGAAGATATACGAAACTGATTTCCTATCTGATCCATTGTATCTGAATCGAAAATATCCGAGGCCACCAATTCATCCCTGATCCCCCGATCTGTTGGTGAGGTGGCAGATGTGTATTGGTAAGGAACCCATAGCCTACGCTGATGAAATTCACCAAAGGGAGCCGCAGGTTGATGGATAAATCCTTTGCCTACTGCTAATGGTCTACTGACTGTCAGAGAGTGATTGGAGTCATCTTTAACTCCGAGGTTAAATGTAAATTGGTCGTTAACATTATCTGCATCTGTATCAGTAACGCTTGTGACTACGACCTCACCTCCGATAAAGCTATCATAGATCGTAGATTGTGATGTGTGGATTGTAAGTCTATCTCCGACCGCTAATCCATGTGATGGTACATCCATCGTCACAACTCCACTGACAGATGCTGTACTTGTATCCGTCAAATAAGCAGGTGCAGTGTATGTTCCACTTGCAACTCGCGTGAAATCTTCAAAGTATTCCACCTGTGCCCCACTAACATTGAATGTCTTGCTCTGAGACTGAGTCATAGTGACTGTCAATTGATCACTCGCTGGCACGCTTGCGACCTGGTAGCAGTCATTCGGATTATATTCCCAATTGCCCAATCGTGTGAGGGTGACAAAGTCACCAACTACTCGCCCGTGATCGAGTGCGGTTGTGACGCTAATAGTCTGACCCGACTGAGTCGCCTGAGTGATCGCAAAACGATTTAGCTTGGGACTAGCGGAAAGTGTGGTTTTACGAGTCCTGAAAATAAACATCTTGTCAAACCCTTGGCTCATGCCCACCGGCCCATCCACAGTTTCCCCGCCCTGCTCGTAGCGACACTTATAAAGCTTTGCGTCTTTTAATCTTACGATCAGGCATAAATTATTAGTGGCTGAGAATATAAAGTCATCATTTTCAGAAGATGCATCGCTATAAACTGCACTTCCGTAAACCGCATTTACAGCATCATCATCTAGAGTAAAGTTTTCTGTCGTGGATGCGACGGATGTATTGCCCACATTGTTAGTGTTTAATGCAAATGTAGTATCTGCCCCCGCGTGTGCGAAGGTTACAGTTTTGGCAGATGTGTTGATAGCAGTAATTGTGTGACTTCCATTAATTGATGCATCGATATCATCCACATGAACTGTACCACTCACCGCAAACTCTGATGCCGGAGTATCTTCAAGAGTAAGAGTAACGACATTACTAGCTCGTGAGGCCGCAGTAACCACATAGTTAATTGTGGTAGGAATCGCATTACCCATTGAGGCAACTGATGTTCTACCGATGGGGTTATATGAAATCCAAGACTCTGTTAAACCTGAATAACTGACATCTATCGTAGACCAACGCTGTGATGATCCAACTGTTGTAAACACTTCATTCGCACCTGACGATGCATAGGTAATTGTACGAGTGTTAAAATTTACAGAGGCTAAAGCAAATGTGCCATTCGGATCATCACCTGTGAAGTTTAGTCCATCAATGGTAATGTTGTTTCCAACAATAAAGGATAGGCTCGGAGTGTCATCCAATACGACTGTTACGACTCCTTGCCCGTCTACTTGAGAGCGAGATGCGGATAAAATAATATAAGGCAAACGAATCGCATCTTCACCTGTTGTGATCGATCCAAATAAAGTGTTAAGTCCCTTGCGAGGTTGCCAAGTCCCATCGTCATTCATGCGACCATTCTTGGATAGAGCTACCTCACCAGGCTTCAATTGATTGGGTCGCAGACGGGCATTCATTCGCAGAAAGAAGGTATCCCCTTCTGTCACGAATGGATCGTCTAGTTTGCCATACGAGCGGTAACGACTCACTTCTTTTTAAACTCCTGATACAGTTTTTTACCCATATAAATTATGGTAATGA
>Ga0181390_1000598_pt1 | contig 16436 bp, 14 predicted proteins | sample 13SPOviralmetaG_FD_130085 | JGI IMG/M metagenome (GOLD analysis project Ga0181390, IMG submission 130085) | Marine viral communities from the oligotrophic San Pedro Time Series (SPOT) site, San Pedro Channel, CA, USA - 13 SPOT_SRF_2010-07-21 | ecosystem: Environmental > Aquatic > Marine > Strait...
AAACAGTTACTGTTCCAGAAACTCCTGTTCCAGAAACTGTCATACCTACTAAAATATCTAAATTGGATGCGGTTAATGTTACAGTAGCGCTTGAAGATGTCGTGGCAGCGATTACTGCTTCAGCACTTAATGAAATTGTTTTAACCGGCATATATGCATTTGTTAAAAACTTTGTTGAATCAGAAACGCCAATTGTATACATATATTTCCATGTATATCCATCTGACTCAGCTTGTGGTGCGGTTAATGTTTGTGTTGGTTGGATGCTTGATGTACTAGCAGGAGCTATGATACATTTATAAACTTTAAATTCTGATGTTACAACATAAAATGCTTTATCGAATATATCTGCTTCGTGTGATGACCATGCATAGTATGAATTACCTGCAGTCCAAGTATATCTTGGTATAACATTTGATAAATCAGAAGCTGTAACCTTCTTCATACCAGTCATCTGGTATCTTAATTCCCCTATATCGTCCAAATGGTCGTTTGGTGTTGCTGGTGTTCCGTCTACTGTGTTAGATGTACTGTTTGACCATACATCAGATTTACCTATTGCTACATAGACACTGTTGTCTGATACATCTTCTTTAAAGTTATTAGCGTTTAAAACCCTAAAATTTGATGATACTATTGCTGCCATAATTATTTCCTATTATTCTATTTCCACGAATGTTCGTGTGTTATATTTATTTATATCATTTGAGTTAATAGTTTGTAATGTATTACTGCCTAAAAATTCAATTGTTTGATTGGTATTATACAATCTCGCACTAGTAAAGAAATTTGTTGTTCCTTTCCTTGGTTCATATCCATTATTTATAATTGTTCTAAAGTTCGGGTCTATGACCTTGACTGTATGTTCTGCTAAAAATTTGACTGGTGTTCCTGTTGTGGTCATTATTGACCCACTTGTTTGTCTTGGATTAATCTTTATTTGCGTTACCAAAGTGTTTACATCATTATGGTTTAATGATATAATAAGCTTTTCTGGTACCTCGGCAACTCTTATCTCATTTGAAACCGCACTGCCTAATGTAACTATTGGGTCTGCTATATAGCCATTACCTGCATTTGTAATGCCTCCATTCGCAACGGTTAATATAGTATTAGTTATTTCTCCTTCAGCATCTAAACTAAATGCTGCTGTTGCAAGGACATTTGTACTTAATAAAATACCGTCTGCGTCTTTTGCTGTTGGTTGTGTAAACACTATTGATGGAGTGACCTTATATCTTTTATCTGCCCTACCAAATATTTTTATTGTTGAAATTTTACCGGCATTAGTATTACCTGCCGGGGTTGCAAATAAGTTTGACCAGCCACCACCTACACTATTAATTGCAATATTATTTTTATCCAGTTCGCCATCAGATGTAATTCCTATGGTAACACTTGGATTGACTCCACTACCAGATGTTGATTCAATACCACTAAATGATATTGCTGGAGCACTTGAATAACCATACCCTGGTTCTATAATTGTTATACTCTCTAACTGACCATCCGTTTTAGTGGCCGTAGCAGTAGCAGTGATACCTGTAAATTTATGTGTTGTTCCTGTTCCTAGTCCTGATATATTAATCTCTGCTCCACCTGAAGTGGCTGATAAAGAAATAGCATTACCTGTTATTGTCTTTATATAATAAATTCTATTATCATTAGCTACTAAACCAGGAATTGCTCCGCCTGTGGTTGTATATCTAAGTCCATCATTTACTGTCCATGAATTCTTTTGAGCTGTGGTTAGTGTTATTCTATTTGATGATACAGATACAATTGAACTACTTGAACCATTAAATGTTTGGGCCGTTGGTGGGGCAATTGTAAGTACTGGGACATTATAATCTTTACCACCAATGATACCATTGGAGTCTGCAACTATGTTAATACTAGAAACACTACCATTATTTAAAACGGCTGTAAATGCAGCCGCTAAGTGACCCGATGGTGTTCCAGCATCTGATGATGTTATAGCAGGAACTGCAGTATAACCTGTTCCTCCAACCGTAACAGATGTAGCTGTTATAACACCACTCTTAAGGCCGAGTGAAAGTGTACCGGATTTATGAATTTTAGCTTCTACTCCAGGTAAGAAGGTAGAGGCAAACATTTCTACTAATATTGGAATGTCCTCTGGCCCAACAATACCCGGTTGTCTAATTGGCATTGCTGAAAATACCTTTCTTATAATTTTACTTAATTCGTCCCATCGTATTGTATCAACATCAAAGCTGTCATCGCCTAAAATATTTCTAGACAATTCTAAGAAAATTAATATTTCTGCAAAGTATATAAACCCTGCTGGGTGTACTAATTTATCAAATACATTTTCCCAGTCAGATAAATTTTTACCGGTTTTTATTAAATATGAAAACTTTTGGAATTTTTTACTATCTTGTATTTTAATTCTGTCTGATAGGAATCCTTTATTATCTAAATAAATCCCTCTTGGTACAAAGTTAACTGTTGTTGCATCAGCCAAGGTTACTCCACTTGTTGGAAACGCGGCAGGAACTGAAAGTGTTATTGTTGTCCCATTAATTCCGGCAACACGAATATCATCTATTAATCCTATTGTCGTACCTACAGTTAATTTTGATGAGAGCCTAATACTGTCATTGGACGATACAAGAGTAAGTGTTGTAGAATTATTTACAGCACCATTAAGTGTAGTGGTAACAGTTGTTGGTTGGTCCCAAGCACCCGATGAAGGCACTAATACTGAATCATAAGGAAATTCAACCTCTACTGAATCATTAAATAATAATCTAAAAAATATTTCAACTGCATCTGCTGAACCTCTTACCTTATAAAAATCAAGTATTCTCTTATAAAGGTTTCTTTTATTTACTGTAACATCTCTTGGGACTGCTGCAGCAATTTCTTTCTGCATTAATTCTAAATAGTTGCTCTCGTTATTATCAATATCCATTGCAGTTTCAATGTTATTCATTACCCACGATGGTCCAGGTCCTACCCAATATTTTACTATTGTCGTAAGAGAAGCCGAATAATTATTAAACGATGATAACCCGTTAACTGAAAATGTTTTACCTATTTCAGATGTTGATTTTGCGAGTGTACCTGGTAAGTCATTACCATTCGTAACAGCGACATTAACAGCTGTTAAAGGTATTGTCATTGTTGCCAATGAGCCTCGTATTTTATGTACCTTGCCACTTCCTACACCAGATAGATTTATTACAGCACCACCCAATGTTAGGGATAGTTTTATTTGATCATTAGCACTAAACACAACAAAGTAATTTAAATCATTAGATAACCCTGCAATTGCAGAACCATCTCCCATACTATATTGTATTCTTGTTCCTACTGGTAAAGCCTGTTGTTGAAATGTTGTTAAATCAAGAGAATTATTTGAGGTATTTACAATTGAACTAGATGAGCCATCAAAGGTAAACTCAGCCGGTGATTTACCAGTGGGCGATGTAAGTGTTAATGTTGACGATGCGCCTGTTTCATCAGTAAAAAATTCACTGTTCGTATTATTTGGGTCGGATATTCTAAATCTTGCTATACCATTTAAAACAACATCCGTAAATACTTCTGTCTCTTGATATATAAACTCGTCCATATTCATGAACGCATAATATGATTGTAATAATTCGTCTAACTTTGTTTTATCTGCTAATATATCAGGTGGTAATAATTGGTCAAGGCGAATATTCTCCTTGGTCTCGTGTAGAGTTGAATTATCAAGCTCTATTATTCCTGACGATATTGATTTTCTGCTCATTATTTGAATCTAGATGTTGTTGTATATGTTATTGTACCAGATGAACCAGCAACTGCGATTGTATCAATTTCTGGTGTGATAATCACATAAGTATTATCTATGGTAATTAATTGATTACGCTTTGGTGCAAGGTCAAGTGAATTAGGTACGACTGTAATTCTTATTGGTAACGCGTTATTTGTTTTAAAATTGTTTAGTGTTACCTTACCTAATGATGGTTCCATTAAGCCTGCGTCGGCTATGACAGTTACATTTTCACCATTTACCACTTTATAAACAATTACTGTTCTGTTCGTTGACCCAGCAATAGGAACATCTCCGAAAAAGTGCTCAGAGGCAGGGTCGGTATTTAATCCAAAGGGCGTCGATGATAAAACAAATTTAGTTGTTTCCCCAGATTGATAAAAAGCGCCAACAAAGGATAATTCATGTGACTGCAACTCAACGGCACCAGCTGCATCAGTTGTTGGTGTTATATTCTGGAACATACGAGGTCTGATTACTGTATTTAGTATAGCAGGGTCAGCACTATCGATTGCTCTTGTTAATTGTGAATGCCTAAACACACCATCGAATTTATTTAAATTATTAAAGTTATAATCTGATACTGTATCTCTTACCACTGATGATAATTCAACAGAACTTCTATCTGTTAGGTTTGGATTATATTTAAATGCTACATCCAATTCCAAGTTAGTAAAATTAGGATTAACAATTTGTGGCGTGATTGATACCACGTTCTTACCTTTTAATATTGCACCGGTAATATCTGATTTCTCTGCGTCTGTTAATGCATTAGATAATAATGGTTTAATTGAAATATAAACACGACCATAATCAGGTGGGTCATTATCTTCTCCGCCCCATGTTGAAATAGAATCTATATTGCTAAATTCCTTTTTAATAATTGCAGCATAATCCTCAGATGTTACTGCTCTATTTTGTGTTGTGAATGTTAATGGAGCATTAAATCTAACTGATTCAAGTGTTTCTGCCTCTGCTCCACCTGCTGCGGCTACAACAGCTGTAACAACAGGGTCGCCACTTGACGGCGTTGGGATATCTACCATAGTGAAAGTGTTAGCACCATTTGATTCAATACCATCAGTAGTTATATAATCAATTATTACGACATTATTATTTATTGGCTTTTTACCTGTTACGCCATCTCCAAAATATATCTCATAATAACCAGAGGAATTTTCTTGTAAATAATAAACTTTACTTGCGGCGTCTACATTTTTTAATGATTCGAATCTTGTATATATATCAGAACCTCCAGTAAAATCATTTTCTTTAACTCTAACTCTAAGCGTCGATGTATCAGCATTTAAATCTGTAAGTTGAAATTTCTGATTTTCTATATCATTATCAACTCTGTAGGATAGTTCCCTTGAACTTCCTTCTGCAATAACCACATTATTAAATGTGTATGTAGTGCCTATTAGATTTGCTGTTTGTGTTTCCAAAACAACATATTGATATTCCTTACCTTCTAATGGTGTTTTAAGCCTATCTCCTCTTGTGATTGTTAATGAATCAGGTGCAGATGCTGCTTTGGTAACTACAATATTAACCTGAGCTCTTGGAGATAAAACGGACCTAGGTGTGTAACCCAATAACTTTGCTCTGGTAACTACATTACCTCTTATTTGAGCTGAATCAAGGAATGCTTCATTCAATGCATAATGTGCATTCATAGCATTATAATGTGTATTATAAGAAAGCACATCTAATAAAACACTTAAGCCTGAACCTTCAAAATCATAATCATTAAACTCTGATTGTTGTTTTAAATAATTTTTTAGATTTTGTTTGATTTGATCAAAATCTAATTCTGTTACATTTAAATTACTAGCCATATTACTTTAACCTTCTTAATACAATTGTGACACTCTCAGCTGTATCATTTTCTTTTATTTTAAAATTGACATTAATATTATATGAATTTGAATCTGGGTCATCGTTAACAATAATTTCTCTTAATGCGACTCTAGGTTCATATTTCTTTACAACAGATTCTATATTTCTTTTTAGTGATATTTTTGTAAATACATCTGCTGGTTCAAATAAAAGGCCTTTTAAATTGGCACCTTTATCTCTGGAAAATGGTCTATCATAAAAGTTACTAACCAATAAATTTCTTAATGCATTTTTAATAGCATTATCGTCCTTTAAAGGGATAATATCTTTCCTTATTGGATGTGTTTTAAGTGATAAGTCTAAATCTCTATGTGGTTTCTTTCTGGAAACTATTCGAGCTTTAGCTACATCGCCTGTAATACTTTTATCTGATTGAATTATTCCTGCCATATATCTATTTATACCTATTCGGTCACAGTTATTGCATTCGGAAGTCCATTTTCTATAGTGTTAGCTACTTCCTCTATACCACCCGGTAATTGAATCGTTTTTGGTACTCCTATTAACTCTAAGAACTTACAAAAATCGAATGTTAAAAATGCTATTATAGCATCTAATCCAGGTATAGCTTCTATAGCAGTAGTTATTTTAGAGAGTACTTCTTTAAGTAGATACGCAAAATAATCTTGAGCAAAATTAATTAATTTTTTTATTAATCTATCTCTTTGAAATTCTGATATCTCTACCTTTTCAGTTATTTCACCACCTAATATTTGTTCTATATTAAATGGCCCTATTTGTATATTTTTTAAATCTTCTATTTGTTGTTCTATATCTTTTTTCTCATCAGCAATAATAGCTTGAATAGCTAATTTAGCAGCTGCTCTTGGGTCAGTTGGTAAAGTAAAGCCTAATCCTAAATCTTGTAATCCCTGTATAAAATTGCCAGTTTGAAAGTCTTTTACTTTTTCTTTAAAGAAATCTTTTACCGTTTTCTTTTTAAAATCTAAACTATCAAACTTATCTTTATATAATTTATATTCTGGTGGTAATAGGTTATATAAATTATCGATATCTAAATCAATGCTATCAAATATTGTATTTAAATAAGTTCTATCAGTAGCAAATTTAATAACATCAACTTCTATACCAAGTATTTCAACTGTTATTTCAATAGCTACAAGGTCAGCAACAATTTTTAATAATTGTGATTGTACATATGTACTAAACTCATCAACTAAACCCTGTACTCGTATCTCCCATTCTATTTCTTGTATTTCTATTTTTTTAAACTTAGGGTCATATGGGGCGAATATAGGCTTTAAGGTTTCTAGTATATCTTTTATTTCTTCTATCTCGTATGTATACGCGTGCGAAGCTAAACCTTTAAAATAATTTACTAAATTAGCTGGTGTAGGTAATAAAACTGCCGGGCATTCTAATGGCGGTATTGTTAACGTAGGAGTTGTCATTAGATAACTTTAGTTTTAGTTAATGATTTAATTTCTATAGTTCCATCTTCTAAAAATTTAATATAAGAACCTGACTTATGTGTAACTCTTATTTCTTCAGAACCATCTTTGTTATCTATTTCAATCTTATGGCCTGCTTTAGATACATGTATCTTATTATCTACTGACGCATCACTTGGTATATCTTTTGTACCATCTGTTTGTGTTGCGACCGAACCGATAACCATAGGGTCTTGAGCACTTGGGCCATCTCTAAAGAATCCTACGACCCACGACCCTGCTTCTGTTATATTTCCATCTTTATCTTTTACTTCAGCTTCTAAATGATGATTACCACCATTGCCTTTTACAGACGCTGATGTTACAGGCATTATTACAGTCGCCCATGGTAAATTTGCTGTTGGTAAAACCTTTTGATCCGTAGTGTGATAACCAAGGCATCGAACCTTTACTCTATTTAAATTTAAAGTATCATTAATATCTTCAACGATACCTGTGAACCAAGTAAAGTGTTGTGTTGTAAAATCATCTGCTCTCATTATACTACCTTCGGCCTATTTTTTATTTCCGTGATTTTATCAATGCTTTCAATAAATGAATCCTTTTGAATTGTTAATACCATTTCATATTTATTTGTAAATTTATGTATAATCTTTGTTATTATATAGTTACCAGATAAATAATTATCAAATGGAATTTCTTTTGAATCTGAACCAGCTCTATTAATCAGTGTGTTAATTTTATCTCCTAATTTTAGAGTAAAATCACCAGCAATGGTTATATCCAAGGTTACTGTATTTAAATTTTTTAAATATGAATGGGCATTTAAATATCCAGCACCTATCGCACTACTATAATTTTTAGCCTTATCAAATGCTAATGAATTTTGAGATACAAAAAAGTTTTTACCCTCTTTGAATTTATTCATAGGTCTGTCCATTAATTTCATATTATCAGATATGGAATCATTAGGATTTAGTTTTTCATTTCTCGTATAACTATAATCAATCTCTTTGGAATACGTTTTTGTCGCAATATCAATTGTATGTAATGTTGAACCATAAGCCCCATCAGCAACTGACCTTAATTGAGAAATATTTAAATCAGATGATAGTGTTGTGATTTTTTTCCTTTCTTCCTCGTACGCATCTTTTAAATCTTTCTTGGTTGAAATATCATCTAAAAAATATGGAGCATAATTATATGTATCATATACACTTTTATTTACCATATCCTTATATGATTCCAATACTACTTTATTATCTGTTATTCTCTGGTAAAAGAAAAACGGTGTTGTTCCATCTATTGCGTTAAGCAATAACCATTTAATAGCTGAAAGAGGTCTTAATCTAGGATATACTCCAGTCGCCGCTCCAGTTCCAGTACTAATTTGAAGGTCGGTATCGGATATTTTTAATTGCTGTGTACAAATATTTTTAATTGATACTCCCATTGACCCAGAAAATGCACCAGTAAGTGTTTGCAAATTACTGTTATAAACATAATCAGAAACACAGGTAAGAGTAAAGTTTTGCATTGTTTCCTTTAACCTGGAATAATTACCAATGTTAGCTACTCTTAAATTTAGGATATATTCTTTTTTATCACCAGAAACAATATCAGAACGAGAAATGTGCACAAGCACTTTTTCATTACCCATTATTTTATAACCTTCAAGTACACCTAATGCATCACTTATTGCTACATCAAGTGAAATACCCATTGTTGAAATACCTTCAGTAATAGTAATGTCCTGTGATATAAATGTTAAATCAACATATTGTTCAGCTGAGTTTAAATTTGTAAACAGATGAACCTTTTCAACAACAAATGAATTTGGTTTAGTCGCATTTGTTTGTTCGCTGTTTGATGTATTTGCCATTATTGATTAAGTGAAGTTTTAAATGCATCTACAAATTGTGCAATATAGTTAGGGTCAACATATCTAATTTTTGACCTTTCTTCGTTTAATTCAAATTCATGTGTTCTATTTGACACAAAGGCTAAATCACTATCAGCAACTCCACCAACAACATGTTTTGCATTTGATACAGGTTGTTTTAATTTGGTATCTTCTTCTCTATAGTAATAATACGGTGCATCTGCATACTTAAATACTCTATGTGTATCTACAAAATCGCCAGAACTTGAACCGGTTATTTTTTCTATTGTGTTACTAACCCCAATAAGGCTACCAATATAAGCACCAGTAACATTCTGCACTACTAGTTGACTCATATCAATATTTTTCTTTGTAAGTGTCCCTGTTGCATTAGATGTCGAACCTGTAATTGTTTCTCCTAATGTAAACCTACCTGCTAGGCTATTAGGAAAGGCTGTACTTGAGGTTGGATTTGTTTCGATTGCAAATCCATTATATTCTTTATCGATATATTTAAGAAGTTGCTCTTGACTCATAGGCCAAGCTCTATAGCCGTCATGTAGAAAATCATTAACAACAAAAAATGTCCAGTAAAAGTCTGGAGTACCATACAATCTTGTAGATACAACATCAGGTCTTTCTCCATTTATTACCTCATAAAATCTATATGCCGATACATTATCTAAAAATACTGGTAAAGGTTTAACATGTCTAAACATATCAACCATATTCTGCACAACACCTGTGCGATTAAAATCGTATTCTACTTTTGGAAATTGCTTAAAAAAACTCATTTTATTCTCCTGTGCCGGCTTGTGGCTGTACGGTTGCGGCTCTTAACGCTTCTTGGGCTTCTTTATCTAATCTTGTCTGTTCATCGAGTCCAGGCAAATCGGTTCCATCCTCAACGCTATATAAATCTTGTCTGGTAAGTGTTTTCACTTCTTGGAATGTTAATGCGATATCTGTTTCCACTGGCGCGCCATCATCATGGAATATATTTGTTGTTTGGTTATATGTAGTACCTAAACTTGTTAAATGGCATGTAGAAATTAATGGCATAAATGTATTTTTTTTATCTCCTCTGAAAAAATCTATTTCAAAGTGAGCAGGATATTGTATTGATAAAGACCCTGTTGCTTCAGGCATTGAATAATTCCTTAATATATCAACCATTCTTCGTATTGTATTTGCCTCTGCCTGTGATTCTGATATTAATTTAAAATCCATTTGAAAGGTACGGAGCTGAGGTCCGCTATATGATACATTTGTAAATTGATTTTGTGCAATACCTTTTTCCAGTGCACCTAATCTTCCACCTGTACCAGCTAGTGAGCCAGCAAGAGCACTCACTCCCTTAATTCCTCCAGCAATTGATTCTATATTCATGGCCGATGCCGCAACTAAATCGGCTTGAGTTAAGCCTGTATCTGCAGCCGATTTAAGTCCAATACCCTGTAATATGGCATTCATACCAGCGCCCATTGCTCCTCTGTCCATGGTACCATAATCGCCACCATCAGTTACAACAAATCCTACAGGCTGAAATAAATGAAACACAAATGGATTAATCCTAGTTCCATTTTGTAATTCGTGTATCTCGAGTCTAATATGATTGTGACCCTTTTCGGCCTCTGAAGCCAAAGTAGACGGAAATCTAATTATTTCTGCATTAGCATCGGTCTTGTGTCTCTCTTTTCCCATTTCTAGCCCTTATAAATAAAATAAAACATATATAGGTTTATTTATAATGGCTTACAAAGGGAAATACAAAATAAAGAATCCGGATAAATATCTGGGGAATCCAACTAAGGTGGTGTTTCGTTCTCTATGGGAAAGGAATGCTTTTCGTTGGTGCGAAGCTAATCCAAAGGTAAAACTCTGGAATAGTGAAGAAGTAGTCGTACCATACAAATACCAAGTTGATAATAAATTGCATCGGTACTATGTCGACCTTTTAATTCAAATGGATAATAAGGAAACATATTTAATTGAAATAAAACCTAAGGCTCAAACACAGCCACCAAAGAAAAGGTCACGCAAAACCAAAAGATATATTAATGAACAATTGGATTACATTAAGAATCAAGACAAATGGGAAGCGGCCGACCAATTTGCCAGACATAAAGGTTGGAAGTTTCAGGTATGGACCGAAGAAACTTTAAAAAATCTAGGCATCAAAGTACTCTAAAAACCATATAAATAGATTATATGGCAAGTTTATTCGATACATTACAAGCCCAAGCTCAAAGAGCAGGTGTTACAGCACGGACCAAGGATTCAAAGAAATGGTTTGAAAAGAAGGTGGGCGAATTATCACTATCAAGAAGTAAGGTATTAAAAGACTCCGCACTTGATAAAACCACAAGAAACATTAGTGGTAATATGTATATGTATTTTTATGACCCTAAGTTTAAGAAAACATTGCCATACTATGATAGGTTTCCATTAACAATTATGGTTGAACCGGCACCTGGTGGATTTTATGGATTAAACTTGCATTATTTAAGACCAGATATCAGGGCACAATTTTTAGATGAGTTAATGAAATTAGCTCCAACCAAGGTAAGAGAAACAACTAGAATAACAAAAATGCGTTACAGTCTTTTACAGGGTGTAAAAAAATATAAAGAATTTAAACCATGTTTTAAACATTATTTAAGTAAACATGTTAAATCTCAATTCTCCAGAGTTCAAATGGCCGATTGGGAAATAGCAGTATTTTTACCAACAGAGCAATTTATTAAGAAAAGTAAAACTGCTATCTGGAACGAAAGTACTAAAATTGCGAGAAGTTAATGAGCACAATAGATAAATTAAAATCAGTAATAGGCAAAAGAGGTGGATTAGCAAAATCAAATAGATTCAATGTTATATTTACCCCACCAACCCAATCATTACTTAATTTAAACTCATCAGCACTAATTGGTGTTCTTGCGGGTGGTCAAAGTGTTAAAAGTTTAATCAGTGACCCAAGGGATATATCACTATTATGTCAAGGTGCAAATATACCAGGACGACAAGTTACAACAATAGATTATCAGTCAGAAAAACAAGTAGTGCCAATTCCTTATGCAATTATAGATGAGGATGTTACTTTAAAGTTTTTACTAACAAATGATTATTACATAAAAAGAATGATGGACGATTGGGTATCATCAATAGTTAATTTAGATACCTACAGAGTAGGATATAAAAAAGATTTCGCATGTGATGTTGTGATACAACAATTAGATGCAGAAAATGTGCCAATGTATGGAGTGAAACTTGAGAATGCGTTTCCTACTTCAGTAACTGGTATTGAATTGGACCAGATGCAGGAATCTGCACCAATGGAATTGAGTGTAACATTAAGTTACGATAAGTTAACCAATCTAAAAGGCCCAGCTAGTAGCACAGTAGGTGGTATTAAGGCTGTATTAGATATACTAACTTAATTAATATAATATAGGAGAATATTATGGCTTTGCCAAAATTGAGCGTTCCCCAGTATATGGTTATATTACCATCTACACAGGAACAAATTACTATGAGACCTTTTCTTGTAAAAGAGGAGAAGGTATTAATGATTGCATTAGAATCAAATGATGCTATGCAAATAAGTAGAGCAGTGAGGGACATCATTTTATCATGTTATGATATAAAAGATTTAGAACCTTTAACTGTCTTTGATATTGAATACTTGTTTTTACAATTAAGAGCAAAATCTGTAGGTGAAAATATGAACATACAGATTAAATGCCAAGAAGAAGATTGTAAAGAACTTACACCGATATCAATTAATGTTGACGATGTTGTGATAATAAATCAGGAACAAGACCGTACAATATTACTTGACGAAGGTAGTGGTGTTGGAGTTAAAATGAAGTATCCATCATTGGAACTAATTAGTTCTATGGATATGGAAAAACTTAACTCTATTGAAGGTGTTATGGATTTAATAGTGAAATGTATAGATTCGATATTTGATAACGATAATGTATACGATGCAGATACTGAAACACCAGAAGAACTTAGTTCTTTTGTTGAAAGTTTAAGCAGTGAACAATTTAAAAAGGTTCAATTGTTTTTACAAGAAGTGCCTGCAGTTTATTATAAAACAGATTATGCATGTAAATGTGGTAAAACACAAGAGGTTGAATTAAGAGGACTGAATAGTTTTTTTACATAAGCCTCTCGCATGAGAGTTTGGAGAATTTTTACCAAACTAATTTTGCATTAATGCAACATCATAATTACAGTTTAACTGAAATAGAAGATATGGTGCCGTGGGAGAGGGAGATTTATTTATCTCTACTACAGGAGCATATTAAAGAAGAAAACGAAAGAATTCAGAAATTAAATAGGAGAAGATAATGGCTGAGAACCAAGACAATAGTAGGAATGAAGTAGAAATAGACTTAGATAAGTATATGGCTATGATTGAGAAGCTTGATGAACAAGAGGACCAAATCAAGGAGATGAAAGAGGAGGCCAGGAAGGCCGCAGAACAATTAGGTCCACGTAAAAGAAAATTCATGGATTTATTTTTAGATGATAATGACTTAAATGAAAAATCAATCATAGGATTTATATCATTCTTTTTAATGATGACTTTCGGTATTACCGATTTAGTTACAGCATTAGTATGGGATATTGACTTAAAGGTTTCTGAAACAATATACACTTCATTCGTGGTAGTAACACTAGGGTCATTTGGTATATCCGAAGCTGGTAAAGCATTCGGCAAATAATTAAGGACTAGAAATGGAAGAAACACCAAAAAAACCAGCGCCGGGTAAAAGCGAATTTGCCAAATTAATTGAGGTAATGGAGTCGAACAATAAATCGACTGACAAAATTGAGATTGATGGTCGTAATGTAAGGCGACATTTATTAGAAATGAAAAACATGCAGAAGGTCATGAATGACTTTCAAGCGCGTACGGTATTTGGTTTTGAAAACTTCCAGGACATGATTGATTCTCAAAAGCTTGGTGACCTTGAATCTGAAAGAGAGAGAATGGGTATATTTGAAGAGATTCGAGACGAACTGAGAAATCAATCTTCTACAGGCCCAATCTCTAAAAGTGATAATTCATCTGGTGGTGGTGGTAAAGGTATCATGGGTAACATGATGAGCAGTAAAATTGGTGCGATTCTTTCAGGTGTAGGTATAGCCGCAGCAGGAATAGGATTTGGACTTGCTGCAGTAATGTCACAGGCCCCAAAATTAATAAAAACATTCGAGGATATGGATGTTAATAAAATACAAAAGAATTTTGATGGTCTTTTATCCATAAATGAACAAGCTGGTGGCAATAAGGAAATGCTAAAAGATGGCGGTTCCCTCGCATTTGCCCTAGGGCAAATAGGTGTAGGTCTGGCCGCACTAAGTATTGGTACTGGCGCCTCAGTTGCCGTTGATAAGTTTGCTGGTGATAGTGATTTTGTAGGTAAAATTAAAGCTAATGTTGAAGGTCTATTAGGTATTACAAAATTAGAAGGAGCTGGCCTAGGTGAAGGAGGAACAGCCGCGTTCGTAGCCACAATGACTGGATTAGGCTTAGGTTTAGCTGTGTTTGCTTTAGGTAAGGCCGGAGCAAGTACAGCTGAAGCAATTAAAAAATTCACAGCTGGTGATAATTTTGCAGAGGGTATAGTTAACGAAGTCAGAGCATTATTAACAATTAATAGCTTACCAGGTGCTGAAAAAGGTAATGCAACTAAGTTTGTTAAGACCATGACTGGATTAGGTGTTGGTTTAATGATGTTTGCTTTAGGTAAAGGTGCTTCGGGTGTAGCAGATGCAGTTACCACATTCCAAGGGAAAAATTTTGGTCAAGATATAAAGGACGAGGTTGAAACATTACTATCTATTACCAAATTAGAGGGTATTGGGTTTGACACTGCTAAATTTACTGGAGTGATGAGTGGATTAGCTGCAGGTCTTGTTGCCTTTTCAGTAGGTAAGGCATCATCTGGAGTTGCTGATGCATTTACTAAATTTACTGCAGGTGATAACTTTGCAGAGGATATCAAAAAAGAAGTTGAAACATTATTAACTATTGGCCAGGGTGCTGATATACAGACCACCAAGAACGCAACTCTTGCACTAACTGAATTAGGTTTAGGTTTGGCTGCATTCGCCGGTGGTAAAGGCGCAAATGCATTAGCTGATTTAAAGGCAGGTGTTGTTAAATTCTTAACTGGTGGAAAAAGCCCTATTGACCAAGCAATTGCATTAGGTGAAAAACACGCAACAGTGCAAAAAGGTGCTGATGCATTCCAAGACTTTGCAGATGCATTAAATAGTTTCTCTAGAGTAAACTTGGATTTTAATGCAGAGAAATTTGCAAAACAATTATTTAACGCGGCCCAAACACTTGAACTCGCATTCGAGGGTGGCTCAGCAGGTGGTTTCTTAGGATTTGGTGGAGATAAACTTGTAGGTATTACCAATATGCAAGCTGATATGGATGCAGCAGTGGATACAATAACCAAATTAAGAGGTTCATTAGATATGAGTACTGCTACTGTATCAATGTCTGTACCAAGCCCAATTGAAGGTATGGCAGTAAATACACTTTCCGTTGAAAATGCAATACTTAAAATACCTCAAACATCATCTAGTGGTGGTGCATCGATTATTGCAAAAGGTGGTGATAGTGTTAGGACAGGTGATACAATTCTAATTAATAACAATTCAAGTACTGTTACCGATAGTCTTAATATCGACAGATAAAAAAAAGGGGAACCTCAGTTCCCCTCCGAAAAAAACCCTAAGGTTTAATTTTCTTTAGCCAGTTTAGCAAAGTAGCTTAATGTATCCTCTTCGGATTCATCTTGTACTGGTTGCCCAAAAGATTCTGCAGCTGCAGTATCCATTGCTGACCCAGCCTCTGTCATTCCAGGTGCGTCTGCACTAGGTGTAACATTTGCGAATGGGTCTGTTTCAGCCAGTCCAGCATCGACTCCTAATACTCTATTTAATTTAGATTTTAGTTCATCGTATGTTTTATAATTAGCAGGGTCTAAAAAGTCCTGTAAATTATGAAGTTGACCATAGGTCTCTTCTAGTCTTGCTTCATCGCCACTGTATAAAGCACTTGGTGTGGCAAATTCTGATTTATCATAGTTTACCCAACCTTCGACTTTTCTGATTTTAATCTTAAAGTCAGCGCCTTCCCAGAAGTCATAAGGGTTACAAGGTGATTCATCTTCAAAAGCAGGTTGCATAGCTTCCATGATTTTGTCAAAGATTTTCTTACCAAACTTGTACAGTTTGACCTTTCCTTCATTTTCTGGATTGCTTGGGTCAGATACGATTAAAACATTACTTACATAATGTAATCTTCTTTTTCTATCCCTAGCGATTTGCTTATCCTCATCTCTTCCAGAGTTCCATAGTAAAGAGTTTGACTCCGATACTGGGTCCTGCTGTCCAATAGAAGTTAAGGAGTTTTCGATATACCATA
>Ga0181390_1000602_pt1 | contig 16362 bp, 25 predicted proteins | sample 13SPOviralmetaG_FD_130085 | JGI IMG/M metagenome (GOLD analysis project Ga0181390, IMG submission 130085) | Marine viral communities from the oligotrophic San Pedro Time Series (SPOT) site, San Pedro Channel, CA, USA - 13 SPOT_SRF_2010-07-21 | ecosystem: Environmental > Aquatic > Marine > Strait...
AGGAAAATATAGTAGAGCTAATTTTAGTTTTGATGTTATGAAAAAACAATTAGCTGATACTTTAGAAAGAAATGTTCCTGAAATAGCTAAAACTGTAGCTTTACAGTTACCTAAACTTAATTTACCTAAACTTAAAAAGGTAAATGCACCTAAAACAGAATTACCGAAATTAAAATTACCAAAATTAAAAAAGATATAAATGGACAATTTAGTTATTTGTGAGAGATGCGGTTCAGACGCATGTTATGTTCAAGAAGTAAACCAAGATATTAAAAATTACCAATGTTATGGTTGTGGGTTTATCACTAATTCTATAATGAAAAAAGATTCACAATTCCTTGAAGAACAAATGGAATTATTACCAAATCTTTATAAGGAATTAATGGGGGAAGATGAAAGTGGTAAAGTTTGGATGCCTTCTACTGTTAATTTACCTGAAAAAGGAATGATATTTGCTAATGGTTCTAATGCTGAAAATTGGAAATGGGGTGCTGTAAGATCTGTTTTAGTAAATGAAGATGAAAAGGAAAAATATCCAATCCCAGGAAAAGATGGTGAGTTTTATGAACATAGAATGGATATGGATACTCTTAAAGAATTTGAAGAAGGTGACTATATGGAAGCTTTAGATTATATAGGAGTTTTCACTAAAGATGTGGATACTGAAAAATAAGTTATTATATTTATCCCAAATAAAAATTTATAAAGTTATGAAAAAAGACGAAAAAATGTTAAGTTTATATGATTATTTAGGTCGTGCTGCTGGTTCTGATTTAGGAAAAGAAGTTATGGATGCTGCTCTAGCTTATCCTAAATTCATTAAAGTAGAAGTAAGAGAAGTATCAAATCCAGCTTACACAGGAAAAGTAATGTTATACCCTCAATGGTTTTTAGAAGAATATTTTAGTCCAGTTTCATCCTAAACTGGTTTGGAAACGTAAAAATAAGTTATTATCTTCATGTCATGAAAATTAGTTATGCAATAACAGTTTGCAACGAATTCGTTGAAATACAAAGGTTAGTCAATTTCCTAGTTAAAAATAAACGTCCTAAGGATGAAATAGTTATTTTATATGATGAAGGAAATGGTGATCCAGAAATCGAAGAATATTTAAGAGCTAAATCTATAAATGGTGAGTTTATTTGGTATAAAGATAAATTTAATAACCATTTTTCAGATTGGAAAAATAAATTAGCTTCATTTTGTAGTGGAGATTATATCTACCAATTAGACGCAGATGAAATGATTTCCGAATATGCTATAGATAATTTACCTATGGTTCTCCAATATAATTCTGTAGATGTAGTACAAGTACCTAGAGTTAATACTGTTGAGGGTTTAACTCAACAACATATTGATAAATGGGGGTGGAGATTAAATGATAAAGGTTGGGTTAATTTCCCAGATTACCAATGGCGCATTTATAAAAACAACGGTAAAATAAAGTGGGAAAATAAAGTGCATGAAATACTTGGGGGATATAAAACAATGTCGTATCTTCCGATAGATGAAGAGTGGTGTTTATCTCACCCCAAAACAATAGAAAGACAAGAAAAACAAAATAAATATTATGAAACACTCTAATACTCAAATTCAACAAATCTATACAGATTTAGAAGAAGAACATAATATAGAAAAAAGTAATCTTTTAAAAGTAAAAATTATTGAAACGTGGGTTAAAGAATATCCTAATAATAGTGATTTGGGAGCTAAAATTAGAGAGTTTATTAATTCTTAAATAGATTATAAAATGGAAAATATTAACTCTTACAGAACCCAAGTTTTAGAAGTATTAAAACAATCAAATAATCACTATGATACTCAAATTATAGAATTAGAAATTTTAAACAAAAAATTTCAATACCATAGATGGTTACATCCTTGGCAAGGTAATTGGGAAGTAGATTCTTTATTTACTAAAGAAATTTTAAATAACTTATCTAAAATAATAAAACCTAATAGTACTGTTATTGATATAGGGGCCCACACCGGAAATATGTCTACTGCTTATTCGCTATTTGCGGATAAAGTCTTTGCATTTGAACCCAACCCCGCAACATTTGAGGTACTAGAAAAAAATTCTAAATTAAATCCTAACATAAAACCCTTTAATTATGCTGTTTCTGATGAAGAAGGTGCTTTAGAATTCCACTATTCTGATTTTGGATTTTGTAATGGGGGATTTGCCACTCGAACTAATTTTGGGGTTGGAGTAACAGGACATAAAGTTCCAATTGATGTTTATGCTATTAACTTAGAAAAGTTTTTAGAAGATAAAGAAGTAGGAGAAATTAGTTTAATAAAAATTGATGCTGAAGGACATGATAAAGATATCCTTAAAACTCTAACCAATATTATAAATAAACATAAACCAACATTAATTACAGAAATTTATGATGGTTTATCTCCTGAGGAGATAACTGATCTACTTGACACAATCCATTCTTTAGGTTATAGAGCATATGATGAAGAAGTAAACAAATTAGATTTAAATAATCTAGGAGTAGAAATAAAATCTGTGTTTGATATAAAACCAGGATCAGGTCATAATCTAATATGTATATGATTCCTAATTATTTACATTATATCCATCTAGGTAGAGGTGGGAGAACATGGAAATTCCACCATTACCTCTCAGTTAAATCTGCTTATATGAGAAGTGGAGTAAATAAAATATTTATGTGGGTTGATGAAGAGCCTAAAGGGAAATGGTGGGGTAAGACTAAAGATTTAGTTCAGTTAGAATTAATTGAACCTCCAACCGAAATATTTGGTAAGTCTATAACCCAACAGGCACATAAGAGTGATGTAATAAGACTACAAGTACTTTTAGAGTATGGGGGGATATATGTTGATACAGATACAATTTTTGTTAAATCCTTTAAACCTTTGTTAAATAATAAATTTGTTTTGGGACAACAAAACATCAATGGGAGTGAAGGCTTATGCCCAGCTGTTATTCTATCAGAAAAAAATTCAATTTTTGCACAAAATTGGTTAGCAGGATTTAAAGATTCATTTGGGGGAGGACCCCCCGGGAGTAATACTTGGTGCACCCATTCAGTTCAATATCCTTTATGGTTATCTAAACAAATTCCTAATGAGATAACAATTTTAAATCATGAATCATTTTTTTGGCCTTTATACCATCAACCACACATTGAAATGATGTTTGAACAAAACCACCAGTTTAAAAATTCATATTCCCATCACCTTTGGGAAAGTAGTGGTAAAAAGTATTTGGATACTCTAACAGAAGATATTATATTCACCCAAGATACAACATTTACAAATTTAGTAAAAGATTTAATATGAACATAGTACTTTATGCGGGGGATAAAAAATACCATTCAGTATTAGAACCAATAGCAAAAGAATTAAAAGAAAATACAAGTAGTAATTTTTTATTCTATTATACAAAAAGTACACAACTTTTATACCCTGCTCATCACCCTCATATTGGTCAGTTTGAATATGATGGTCAAATAAATGATGAAGATCCTGTAAATTCATTTTCATTAGGGATTCAAATACCATTTAAACCTGAGGTTTTAATAATAGCAAGAGAAAGATGGCAACCTGAACAATCTATTATTCAAGAATTTAAAGAAAAGTGGGATTGTATAATATGTTGTGTTGAAGTAAGTAGCCATTTATCTAATAATATAGAAAATAGATTAGAAATGCTTTCTAGAAACAATCCACCTCAAAACCAAGTAGATTATTTTTTTGAACACAGTGAATGGGCTAGATCAAGAAGGATTGATTGTTTAGATGAAAATTTTGGTAAAAAATCTATTGTTGTAGGTAATACTCGCAATTTTTACCCTCAAAACTTAGATTTAACTTATAAAAAGTATAAAATATCTCCTTCTAAACAACAAATATTATTTTGGGGAGTAATTAACACTACTAGAAATACAGCATTAAAAGCACTAAAAACTTTAGCTGAAAAAACAAAAGACACTCACCAAATATTCTATAAATGCTACCCTGGAGAACCCTATAATGAAAAGTTTAAAAATCAATTTAATCCTTTTTGTGTAGATGGGGTAACTGTGATTTATGATGAAAATGATATTTACCCAATGGCTAAAATTTGTGACACCCATATAGCAGCTGCAAGTAGTGTGTTTAATTTTGCTTTTGCCCATAATAAAAAATTAGTAAACTTAGACAGTGTTTGTAATGCTAACACCGAAATGAATAATATTGATAACTATATTAATGAATCTAATAGGGGGGTAGAAGATTCTGCAAAATTTTGGATGAGAGTTTGGGGTTTAAAAACTATTGAGGAATTTAAAGATTTTATAGATTTAGATAGACTTAAAATTTTTGATTCTACTAATAAAAAATACGAGAGGCAGATAAAACAAAATACGATTCCATTTGATTGGGAATGTCACTTTTTAAAAATATTTAAAAAAAACAATAAAAATTTACACAAATTCTTTGATTCTTATGGGTTTGACAATCAAGCTCCTCAAAGAATAATTAATTTCTTAAAAACAAAAATAAAATGACAAATACTTACAATTTTGGGGGTGAAATGCTGACCCTTACTTGCCAACCAACAGAACATACAATTGGCCTTATTCAAAATGAACTTAATACTTATAATTCTTTATTTAAAGTTAATTTTAAACCTGGGGATATAATTTTAGATTTAGGAGCAAATCTTGGAATAATTTCACTTTTATTATCTAAAAAATTCCCTTTTACTAAAATATATTCTTTTGAAGCTTCTCCCATAAACTATAAAAATTTCGTAAAAAATATAGGGTTAAATGAGTGTAAAAATATTTACCCTTTTAATCTAGCAGTATGGTCAGAATCTAATAAAATAGTTGAAATTCCAACTTCCCCAACTAACTCAGGAGGATCTTCGATTTTTTACAAACCGGAATATTACCAACAATACCCGGTTTCAAAAGTTTTAACTATATCGCTTCAAGACATTTTTATTAAAAATAATATTTCAGAATGTAAATTACTTAAAATTGATGTTGAAGGAGCAGAATATGAAATTTTCAAAAATTACCCAAAAGAAGAATATTCTAAAATTCATAATATAGGGATAGAGTTTCATAAATGTGAAGCTGCTAATTCTTTTAATTTAAAACAAACATTAAAAGACCATAACATACCTATAATTTGTGAATTTAATGCTGGGGGGAATAAGTTAATTTAATATGAATATATTTGTAGACATAGATGAAACTATTTGTTTTTATGATAGTGAAAGAAATTACCCTGACGCTAAACCTAATTTGGAAAACATAAAAAAAATTAATACCTTGTATAATGAAGGTCATGAAATAACATATTGGACTGCTAGGGGGAGTGTTACTAAAATTGACTGGTTTGGAATAACAAAGAACCAATTAAAAAAATGGGGGTGTAAATACCATAATTTAAGTGTTGGTGAAAAACCAGCTTATGATTTATTGATTTGTGATAAAACTAAAAGGATAGAAGAAATATGAAAAAAACATACGTAATAGCAGAAATAGGCATTAATCATCAAGGTGATATTAATATTGCAAAAAGATTAATTGACATTGCGGCCGCATCAGGCTGTGATGCAGTTAAATTCCAAAAAAGAAACCCAGATATTTGTGTCCCAGAAGAACAAAAATCTAAACCAAGAAGTTGGCAAGGAGAGGATATGACATATCTTGAATATAAATATAAGGTAGAATTTGGTAAAGAAGAATATGATGAGATAGATAAATATTGCAAACAACAAGGAATTTCTTGGTCTGCTTCCCCCTGGGATATAGATTCGTTAAATTTTTTGTCTCAATATGATATACCGTTTTTAAAACTTCCATCTGCAATGCTTACAAATGATGAATTGTTAGAAGGATGTATATCTACAGGTAAAAAAATAATATTTTCTACAGGAATGTCTACCCAAGAAGAAATTAACCATGCAGTTGAAATACTTAGTATATCTAAAACTAAATATAATAACCCCCATAAAATTGGTCTATTACATTGTAATTCCACGTACCCAGCTCCAATAGGAGAACTAAATTTATCAGGCATTAAAACGTTAATTAAAATGTATCCTAATTTTGAAATTGGATATTCAGGACATGAATTTAGATTAGGTACTTCAGTAGCTGCAATTTATTTAGGTGCTTCTATTATTGAACGTCATATTACATTAGATAGAACTATGGAAGGATCAGATCATATGGCTTCTATAGAACCCCAAGGATTATTTAAATTAGTAAGCGGGATTAGAGAATTAGAAGAAGCATTTGGAGATGGTATTATTCAAGTTACAGAATCAGAAAAGATAGTAAGAAAAAAATTAAGAGGATGAAAAATAAAATAATTTTAATTACTGGTGGAACAGGTTCACTTGGTAAAGCACTTATTAAAAGACTTAAAAAAAATAATAAAATTATAGTATATAGTCGTGATGAAGGAAAACAAGCATTAGAATTTGGCCATGATCCTTCCATTATTAGGGTAATAGGTGATATTAGAGATTTTGATAAATTAAATATTACTCTTCAACGACATAAAGTAGATTATATTATCCACACAGCAGCTTTAAAACGTATTGATGATATGGAATTTTACCCTGATGAATGTGTTAAAACTAACATTAATGGTTCAGAAAATGTAGCAAGAGCAGCTTTAGAAAATAAAGTTAAAAAGTGTATTTTAGTATCAACTGATAAGGCGTGTCAGCCTGTTAATGTTTATGGATCTTCTAAATTCATAGCTGAACGTATATTTACAAACTATGATTACCATTCAACAAAAACAATATTTACTTCTATTAGATATGGAAATGTAATAGCATCGAGAGGTTCGTTTATTCCTTTATGGTTAGAAATGATTAAAAATGAAGAAACTCTAAATGTCACATCTAAAAAAATGACTAGATTTTTATTTACCTTAGATGATGCTGTTGATGCTGTGTTAGGTGCTTTAGAAAATGCTCATGGGGGGGAAGTATTTGTCCCCCAAATAAACTCATATACATTACCAACTTGTATTAAAGTTTTAGAACAGATTACAAATAAAAAAGCTATAACCACCGTAACTGGGTTACGACCTGGAGAAAAATTACATGAAGATATGTTAGCTGAAACTGAGTTACCTTTTACATATCAGGTACCAAATATTAATTTATTACAAATTAGACCACAATATACAAATAAAACATACCAAAATTGGGACAAATATAATGGTCCCCATTTTAATTCTGAGTTATGGGTAAAAGAAAATACAAATAAGTTAGATGAATTAATTAATAAAGGTTTAAAATGTTAAAGATTTTAGTTACTGGTGGAAACGGGATGCTGGGGAGTGAATTAAAAAAACATATTCTAAAAGCTACATATTTAGATGGAAGAAAAGAATTAGATTTATCAAATTTAGATCTTGTAGATAATACTTTACCTTATGATTATGATATAATTATCCATACAGCGGCTTATACTAATATTCAACATGGTGAAGAATCCCCTGAAAAAACTTACAACCTACATGCTGAAATAGTTCCTCTTCTACAATCTAGATGTAAAAAATTAATATATATTTCAGCCCAAGGTAAAAATTATGATCGAGTTTATTTCAAATCCAAACTAAAGGGTGAAAAATATACATTAAGTCGGGAACAAGACTTAGTAGTAAGAACTAATATTTATGGAAACGGGGGTCTAGTAAAATGGGCTTTGGGGGAAATTGGTAGTGGGAATCGTATTAATGGGTATGATAATGTTCTTTTTAATCCTATTTCAACTTTTCAATTATCTAAATTTTTATCTGAGGAAGCTTTAAATTTAAATGGAATAGTTAACACGGGCACCAAAAGTATTATTTCAAAGTATGATTTTTTAAAAATACTAATAATATCTAAAAATTTAAACCCCTCACTAATATCTCCCTTAAGTTATAAAGGGATAAATAATTTAACAGTAAATTTGGAATCCCAAACATTTGTTTGTAGATTAATGGATGGAATTTTAGAATTATGAAAAAAACATACTTTATAGCAGATATAGCTGCTAACCACGATGGGGATTTAAACAGAGCAAAACTTTTATGTTTATTAGCTAAAAAAGCAGGAGCAGATGCTGCTAAATTTCAACACTTTAAGGCTCAAACTATAGTTAGTGACAAAGGGTTTAAAGATTTAGGTTCTCAACAATCCCATCAATCTGAATGGGGGAAATCTGTATATGATGTTTATAATGATGCATCTGTACCCCTCGATTGGACTCCTGAATTAAAGTTATATTGTGATAAGATAGGAATTGATTTTTTTACTACCCCTTATGATTTAGATTATGTAGATTATTTAGACAAATTTGTTAGTTGTTATAAAATTGGATCTGGGGATATAACTTGGCATAAAATGCTTCATAAAGTTGCTTCAAAAGGAAAACCAGTTATAATTGCTACAGGAGCAAGTAAAATTCAAGAAGTTATAGAAGCGATTGATATCCTTTCCCAATATAATATTGAAATATGTTTGATGCAATGTAATACTAATTATACAGTTGATGTTGAGAATTTTAAATATATTAATTTAAATGTTTTAAAAACTTATAAAACTATGTTTCCTAATGTCAAATTGGGATTGAGTGATCATACCCCCGGGGATATTACAGTACTAGGAGCTGTTTCTTTGGGAGCTAAAATGATAGAAAAACATTTCACGGATGATAATAGTAGAAAAGGCCCAGATCATCCTTTTTCAATGAACCCTAAATCTTGGGAAGAAATGGTAGATAGAACAAGAATATTAGAGTTATCTTTAGGAAGTTCTATCAAGGGAGTTGAAAACAATGAAATTGAAACTGTAGTCTTACAAAGAAGAAGCATAAGAGTAAATAAAAATCTCCCTAAAGGGCATATAATAGTAAATGATGATCTAATAGAAGTTAGACCTTGCCCTAAAGATGCCATCTCTCCTAGTGAAAATATAATAGGGAAAAAATTAAAAATAGATCTAAATAAAAATGATTACTTAAAATATGAGTATATTAAAGGATAATATAAAACTTAGAGCAATAGAAAAATCAGATCTTTTTACAATTCAAAGTTGGAGAAATGATGAACGTTTAAGAAGATATTTTAGAGAATATAGAGATTTTTCAATAATACAACTTGAAAATTGGTATAATAATATGATTACTGATAGTAGATTTGAGTTTTTTATTATTGAAAATACTGAAAATGATAAGAAAATTCCTTTGGGAGTAGCTGGGATAACATATATAGATTGGGTTAATAGACATGCTGATGTTCATTTTTATATAGGAAAAGATTTTCAATGGATAGATAATACTTATTCTTTAAAAGCTTTTAATTTAGTTCAAAATTATGGATTTAATATATTAAATTTAAATAAATTATGGGCTGAAATCTATGAAATAGATTTTAAAAAACTTAAATTTTTCCAAACTCAAGGATATAAAATTGATGCTTCTTTAAGAGAACATTATTATTATGAAGGAGAATATTATACATCACACATTTTATCAAAATTAAAGAATGAATATTAAAAAAGCATTAATAATAGCTTCTCATCCTGATGATGATATATTAGGTTGTGGGGGTATCTTTAGTAAATTTAAAGGAACTATTGATTTCAGGGTAATTTTTATAGCGGAAGGAAGCACAGCCCGACAAGAAAAATATGACATAAATTGTAAGGAAATTAAAAAACAAATTAAAAAAAGAACCCAATACGCTATTAAGTCTTTAAAATATTTAGGAATTTATAATTATAAGTTTTACAATTTACCTTGTGGGAGATTAGATCAATTCCCATTAATAGAAATTAATAAAATTATAGAAAATGAAATAAAATTTTTTCAACCTGACACTGTTTTCACCCATTCTGATTGTGATAGTAATAAAGATCATTCTAAAGTATATGATTCTACAATTATAGCAACAAGACCCGGTAGTGGGGTTAAAAATGTAGTTTCTTATGAAGTTTTAAGTAGTACTGAGTGGGGGTTTTCAAAAATATTTGCCCCAAACTTATTTTTTTCATTATCTAAAAAAGATGTAAATAATAAATGGAAAGCCTTAAAATTTTACACATCAGAAACCCAACCACCCCCACACCCTCGAAGTAAAGTAGGTATAACATCTTTGTCAAGTTATAGGGGACTACAATCTGGAAATCAATATGCTGAAGCTTTTAAACTGATAAGGGGGATTATATGAAAATATTATGTTGCACATATAGAGAATGGGCTAAAAATATATATGATAACCTAGAAAATGAATTAAGCTCACATCAGTTTATTAGAATAAATTCTAAAGAAGAATATGAAAATACTAACATTGATCTAATTTCTCCTGATGTTATTCTTTGGTATGGTTGGAGTTGGATAATTCCAAATTCTATCTTAACCAAATATTATTCTATAATGCTACACCCATCCCCCCTTCCGAAGTATAGGGGGGGAAGTCCTATCCAAAATCAAATAATAAATGGGGAAACTAGAAGTGCAGTTACTTTATTTAAAATGGATGAGGGGGTAGACACGGGAGATGTAATTTTTCAAAAGAGTTTTCCAATGGAGGGTGGATTAGATGAGATTTTTAATTATATTATACAAATAGGAACTAATTTAAGTATTAATATGTTTAACAATTTTTTAAATCTAAAATTAAAACCCCAGGATAACTCAAACTCAACCTATTTTAAAAGAAGAACACCATGTCAAAGTGAAATAACATTAGAAGAAATACAAACATCCTCTCCTAAAGAATTATATAATAAGATAAGAGCACTTCAACACCCATACCCTAATGCTTTTATAAAATGTAAAGATGGAAAAAAACTTTATTTAACAAATTCCCACTTATGAAAAATGTAAATGATATATTATTTATTTGTCAAGCAAGACTAGAATCCCAGAGAGTACCTAAAAAAATGATAAGACCTTTCTGTGGGACTACTCTAGTAGATATTTTAATCGAAAAGATAAAACAATCATCAATAATCCCATATGAAAATTTTTATTTATCAGTTCATGATAAAGAATTAATGGATATAGGTTATAAACATGGTACTAATATATTTAAAAGAAGTAAAGATTCAGCATTAGCAGAAAACTCTATCCCATTAATATATGAATGGCATGATAAACTTCCATATAAATATATTATTTTATTAAATGCATGTAATCCTTTATTAACTATAGAAACTATTGACCAATTTGTAGAATCTTATATTAATAGTGATAAAGGAGGTATGTTTGGGGTTATAGGTAAAAAACAATATTTTTGGGATGAAAATGGGAAAATGATTTCTCCTTGGCCCACACATCAAAAAATAATGAATACTAAAACTATGGGTATTACTTATGAAGCAGCTCATTGTTTATATGCTAGTGAAATGGGTATAATTAAAAAAGGATATTGGATGGATGAAAAATTACCTCCTGAACCCGAATTGTTTATTATAGATGATGAATTAGAAATATTTGACATTGATTATGAGTGGCAATTTAAAGTTGGGGAAAAATTATATAAGTAATGTTAAAATTTTTTGAAACTAACTCATCAAAATTGTCTGAAATAACATTTCAAAATAAATTTAAAGACAAAAAAATCATATCCATAGGATCAGGACCTTCAGTTAACGATACTAATTGGGAGAATTTAGATTATGATTATATTACAACAACTAGCTTTTTTTATTTAAATGATAGGATAAGAAAACTACCAAATATAACTCATATTACTTTAACTGATTTAGTTGATTTAGAACATCCCAATTTAATAGATTTTTTAGAAAGAAATCCTGAATGTACTATTGCTTTTGAACCTAAACCACACCCATTTTATAATTCTAGTAAATATATATTCTTTAATAAAAAATATAGAGAAAAAATTGTATATTATAATACAATTTATGGAAAAAAAGAAGGAGTAGCAGGAAGGTTATGTTATTTTGTAATACAATTTTCCCCATCACACTTATACTATGTAGGTATTGATGGTCATAGTTCAAACTCACAAAATGAACCTTATAATGCATTTAGAACAAATTTAAAAGGTAGCCCTGATGGTTATCCCCAATCAGACTTTATAAATTCTCATATATATTTTGCAGATATACTCTATAAAACTAGTTTTCAAACTGGTACTAAATTATATAATTTAGGGGAGGGATATGATTATAATTGTTCTACTTTATATAGTAAAAAACATTTTCCGTTACCAAAAAGGATAAAAAATAAAATAATATAAAATAACATAACAGATGAAAGAAGAATTAGTAGAAGTTTTTAATAAAAAGATTTACGTAGATGTAAGTGAATGGAGAGGAAACCGAGTTAAAGAATTAAAAGGAACTCAAAGAGAAAAAATAGATGAGCTAAAAAAAATTGTTATCGAAGAAAACATAGATATGTTTTTAGATATAGGAACTAATTATGGGGAGTTTGCTATATCTTTAGTGGATCTTAATATTCCTATCATATGTTTTGAACCTAACCCCATATGTGTTGAAATGCTTAATAAAACTTTTAAGAATATAAATGATGTAAATATTATAAATGGGGCAGCCGGATTAAGTGATGGGGTAAAATCGTTTTTTTATAGCAAAAATTATTCAGGAGGTGGAAGTTTTGGAAAAGAAGTAATCCAATCTTGCAAAGATTCAAAAGGGTATGTTAGTGAAATATCTACCCAGGTATATAGAATAGATAATTTTATTAATAATAATTATCACCCTTTACCTAAAAATATATTATTAAAAATTGATGTTGAAGGGTTTGAAGATGAAGTACTTGAAGGTTGTAAAAATTTATTAAATAAATGTAAATGGAAAGCATTGGTCGAAATAAACCCCCAAGCAATAAAAAAAGCTAAGAAAAAATGGGGTGAAAGTGATATTTTAAATAACTTTGATGCTAAAAAATATAAAGATTTTGGATCAGATATTATAATTGGAAATTAAATAAAATGACAAATTTAGAAAATAAAAACATATTTGAAATTTCAGAAATATTGTTACAATCTGAAAAGCAAATATTAAAAGATATTAGTGGGTATAATTTAGAAGAACTATTAAATGAAATTTCAAAATCAGATGATAGTGTATTAGAATCTATTTACAGTTCAACTAAATTAATAAAGAATTCTACGTTAGTTAAAAAGGGAATATATCCCTACAGAGCACTTTTAAGTGAAAAAACAGTAAACTATAGAAGAAAAAAACTAAACCTCCATTTAAATCCTTATTTTAAAAAATGGAATGATGATGGGATTGTTATTATTGAAGATTTTCTCCCTTCTCAGGAATTTTCAAAAATCCAAACCCAACTAAACCAAAATAAAAAATCAGGACAATCAATCATTCTATCAGACTTTAAACCTTTTACAGATTTAGTTCAAATGTGTTTAGCTACTACAGAAAATCAAGGGTATCATCCTTCTTTAGGGTCTGAATATATTATACATAAACCTAATGATGATCAAGTCAATTTACATTCTGATATATTTCACCCTAATCTTAAGGTGTGGTTATACGTAAATGATTGTAATATAGATAATGGACCTTATTCTTTTGTATTTAAAAGTCATAAAAAAACCCCAAAGATATTAGAATTTATACATAAACAAGGATTAATTTGGAATGAAGGGGAAACTCACCCTGATTTTTTTAAATACAATGCGGGTCCATCTGATAATCAAATGGGTTCTCCAAGAATTCTAAGGAGTGAAAATTGTACAGATGAAAATATAGATGAAGTTAATAGTGAACTTAGAAAACTTGATTTACCTCAAGTTACTACTATACAAGCAAAAGCAAATACAATAATTTTTACAGATACCACGGGATTTCATGCTAGGGGGTATGCAAAACCTGGATCTGAAAGATATTCTTTAAGAAATGCATTTAGAATTAACCCCTTTATAATATAAAATATGAATAAAATAACATTTTGTATACCAAGTAAATCAAACTTACAATACCTAAAAACTTGTATACCTTCGATTAGAAATAATGCTTATAAAAAAGATCATGATATTATAGTATTTGTTGACTCAGATGAAGATGGAACTGTTAAATGGTTAGATCAAGTAAAAGATGAATATAATTTAACTTATTATATAAATCCTAAACTTGGAGAAGAATTGTATGGGATTGGAATGGCTTATGATTTTTGTATTGAAAAGTCAACTACAGATACATTCATGATATTTCATGCTGATATGATTTTAGCAAAAAATGCTGATTACGAAGCATATAAATATTTAAAAGAAAAAACAGTAGTGTGTGCAACTCGCATTGAACCACCTTTACACCCAAATAATGGTGAAAAAATATTACAAGATTTTGGAATGTATCCTGAAGAATTTAAAGAAAATGAGTTCAATAAATATATTATAGATAGAGTAGAACAATTTGATGAAGTCCCAACTACTGAAGGAATATTTGCACCTTGGATGATGTATAAAAAAGAATATTTAGAAATATTAGGAGGACATGATCCTGTATTACACTCATGTAGAGAAGATTCAGATATATTTAATAGGATGTTATTAGCTGATTTTACATTTATACAATCATGGGAAAGTTTTGTATACCATTTTACAGGTAGAGGAGCAGGTAGTTTTGATGGGGATGAGGAAAGACATAGAAAATGGAAAGAGGATATGAATAAATCAACTCTTGCTTTTATTAAAAAGTGGGGGACTAATGTTAATCATACCAATTTTATGAAACCTATTGTATCACCTGTTTATAAAAAGTCTTATAAGTTAGTTAATCCTAACCCTCGATTAACAGAAGCTTTAGAACCCTGGTTTAATGGTGGTAAAGATATTGTAATTGAAATAGATGGTAATAAATTTAGTAATGGAGATTTTCAAATGATTCAAAAATTAAATGACATTATAAAAGATAGTGGTGAAATAGGAGAATTTGAATTAGGTAATTTAAAAATTACTATTAACTCTCTAACCGAATATCAGAACGATTTAATAAACTGTTAATATTTATAATTAACCAAAACCCCCTACTATGGAAAACGATAAAACCAAGAAAAGGGAGGTAACTAATATTGAACTGGCTTATAAAAACAGGAAAGATATTATTAACCTAGCTTCAAAAAAAGAATTTGTAGATTTTGTATTAAAAGATAGTTTAGAAGCTATTAGTGAAGCAATTGAAGATAATTTGGATAAGGTTGAATTATTTAATATATTGAACTTATCACTAGTTATAAAATTAGAAAAATCAAAATTTAAACCTGTTTTAGAACGTATTACACAATACTATGTTGAAAGGGAAGATTATGATAAATGTATTGAAATACAATCACTTATAAAAAAGATATAAAATGCATAAATATAAATTTTATTATTTAAGAGATGAAAGTAAAGAAACAATACACGTTTTTGATGCTCCAAACATTGAAGAAGCTTACATAATAGCTAGCCAAATTAAACAATTATCTGTTGAAGAATTTAAAAAATTATTTGGGGTAGCAAAAAATATATAAAATATGAGTGGAGTGTTTGAGGGGATGGATGATGTTAAAAATTTGTTTAAAGAAATTTTAGGATCTGATGTGATTGTTAGTGATAGTATGGATATAACTGAAGAAATTATATTTGTTGTTTTTATCCAAAAATTAGAAGAAGCTTTTGAGACAGAAAATAAGTTATACGAAATGGGGGGGATTGAGTTAGGTCAAATAACAGAACCCCTTTGGTTTGTCTTAGAAAGTGCATTTAAATTATTATATGGACCTGATGCCACAAGTTTAATATGGTGGTATATTTTTGATCGTATTGAAAAAGATGGAGAAATACTTCCATTCACAGATGAAGATGGTAAAGAATACATTTTTAAGGATGCTAAAGAACTTTGGATGTATGTAAATTACAGATTCCCCCAAGACTTTAATGAATAGTTTGGATATTTAGTAAATATTTCGTATATTCACGATAATTATAAATTATGGACATAGAAATGATACCCTGCATAAGTTGCGGAGCAGATATGCCTAAACTTCGACTAGAACAATATGGTTACAAAAACTGTGTTAACTGTTCTACTGTCAAAGCTTATAGAGCTGTCACTACCACTAATGGTAGCGGAGATAATACGTGGAATGATATTCAAATAATGACATCCGAACAATACTCTAAACATGAAAAGTTAGAACAAGAGAGTATAAAGGGAAAAAAGTCATACTAAGATGCCTAAAGCAAAACCATTAGGGAAAGAACAAATTGTAGCTGCAATGTCTCAGACAAGGTCAAATATGGCTGCAGCTAGGTATTTGAATGTTTCTTATGTGCATTATAAAAAATGGGCTAAGCTTTATAGGGACGTTGAAACTAAT
>Ga0181390_1000609_pt1 | contig 16286 bp, 14 predicted proteins | sample 13SPOviralmetaG_FD_130085 | JGI IMG/M metagenome (GOLD analysis project Ga0181390, IMG submission 130085) | Marine viral communities from the oligotrophic San Pedro Time Series (SPOT) site, San Pedro Channel, CA, USA - 13 SPOT_SRF_2010-07-21 | ecosystem: Environmental > Aquatic > Marine > Strait...
ATTTGGTAAGAAAATCTTTGACAAACTGACTGAAGCAATGCAACCTGCATTTGCAGACGAGTCTCCTCTCGATCCTTTCAACTTCTGGAAAGGTGCTGACTTCAAACTGAAGATTCGTAAGGTCGAAGGTTACTGGAACTATGACAAGTCTGAGTTTGCTGCACCTAGCACTCTTGGTAACTTTGATGATGACAAACTGGAAGGTATCTGGAACGAAGGATATTCTCTCGCTGAGTTTGAAGATGCTAAGAACTTTAAGTCCTACGAGCAACTTACAGCACGTTTGAATTTGGTTCTTGGTAAGGCTTCTAATGCATCTGCTCCTGTCATTCGTGAGGATGAAGAGGAAGTGTTTGTTAAACCCGAACCAGTAGAAAACTGGGGTGCAGAAGTTTCTGACTTCCGTCAAAAAGCAGTCGCATCATCTCCTGTAGAGGATGAAGAAGACACACTGTCTTTCTTCGCTAAACTTGCTGAGGATGATTGATGAAAGTTGCTATACTTTCTACTCTAATGCTCATCGCTAGTGCTTCACCCGCACTAGCGCATCATGAAAGCATTGGTGATAGGTCAAATCGAAGAGCATATCGTGATGTGTATATTGAAAAGCATTACCATCACCCTCCGAGGCATCGCCACTATCATTGGCATGGAGATGGTTCATATCATTACCATCCTCATAGAAAGCATGGCAATCATCACAGGGGACATCATGAGTATAGGTATCACCGACACCCAAGAGTTCCCTTCCTAAACATTGAAATACATTGACCAAAACGAAATTCGACTTTTAATTCCCTGAAACGGGGGAAAAAATCCCCGCCAATTTTTCGGTCTCTAGGGTTTTCTAAATTGACTCTCTAACATAAGACGAAATAAGTTGTCTTTCATTAACATGAGTCCTTGTTGCTCATAAGAATCGCCACCAGGCCATTTTTCCAAATGAAAACAGACGGACCTGTACATAAGTGCAAGTCCGTTTTTTGTTATGTCTATAGTTATATAATCTTCGTTAGAATCAGTATCCACCGCCGTAACCTGGTGAAGGACTTGGAGAAGGTGTAGGACTAGGTGTAGGCGACGGTGTAGGACTTGGAGTTGGAGAAGGTGTAGGACTTGGGGTAGGTGATGGTGTTGGACTTGGTGAAGGATTCACAGTCTGAACACCTGCAATTGTAGTAGTTGCTGATGTTGTTGCAACAACAGCACCTGTTGACCCAGTACTGATAACTGAAGCACCAAATGTAGAACCAAAGTCAAAGGTATTAACTACTGGTGCAACACCCGTAGTTCTAGTTGCACTACCAGTAGCAGAACTCTTTCTGTTGATGAATTTTTGAGCAATACTCAGTTTTGTCTGCTTTACATTATTATCATCCAACTCTGAGTGTGGTTGATATTGAACTATCTCGTCAAATTCTTCAACAATCAAATCAGCAATCTCTGCATTTGGTATTAGAATCTGACGTTTAACTTCATTCAAATAATCTTCATGTTCATAATTAGTTACTGGATATATTGACTCTTCTTTTGTTTTCGTCGTTCCATCAGGAAAGACCACTCTAAAAGATTCGTTTACTTCTGTTCCTTCCTTAACAAAAACAATGCCATTATATAATACTTCATTAGTTTCCCAATGATGTACTGCATCAGACTCACCATATTTCTGTTGAACTGTAGTTAGTAATTCTGCTTGACTCCTTGGCCACTCTTCATATACATCAATAATATTATTTACTAACAACACAACCCAATCTAATTCTGCGTCACCCAATAGTCTATATGCTACTGTTGGAGGCGTTTCGCCATCACGTAGTGAGTAAGTTTCAAAAAGAGTAATATAATCATTCAAATTTGGAATGGTAACTGCTCTTCGGAATATATTTTTAACTAAGCGATACTTATAATCCTCATCCGTTGATGTGCCCTCAGCGATATAAGTATCTGGTAAGCGATTAAAGTAACCCATTAGTATCCTACTGAAATATCTTTTTGAGTGATGATTGAAGTTTCGATGAATGTCAAATTGACGGCAACAGAGGGAACCATGATTTGAGGTTGCCCACTCAATAAATGACGGAAAGAATTATATGAACCATCGGGAGTATAATTTACTTGAATGCCTGCACATACAGAATCCTTGATTCTATGGTGTAATGGGTATCCACCCGTATCGTAGTCACCTTTTGCATTAAGTCGTCTATAAGAAAGTTCAAACTTGTCAGGAACTTCAAAATACCGTGCAGAACGAGCTCTTCGGGCACCATCAGTCGCGAAGAGATTTTCAAAGTTTTGATTGTTTTCACTACTATCTCCATTACTACTATCAGTTAGGAATTCGTCAGCATCTGCTCCACCAATGATAGGAACAGAACCAAATTTGATATAGTTTATAATTTTAAAAATTTCTTGTGCTTCTCTTCCACTACGAGCAAAAAACTTGAATGAGAAGTTATGAGTTCGGAAGGACATATTACTAAACAATTGCTCAGTAAATGGATTAAACACCTTTCCTTTTGTCAATGCCTGTAAAGCATTAGCATCAATATTACCTGCAAGACCCAACATCTGATTTATATTTGATGCTGAACTTGCAATTGCTGCAGAAGCAAACTCAGGTAAAGCAGCAGCTGCTGCACCTTGAATAGTTTCAACTATTTGATCCATATTACCACCACTATTCATTAACCCTGCTGCTGCAACTCCAGCAACACCAATATCTACTTGTCTGTAGTTTGGTTGATATTGAGTTTGAATCTGATTTGGTATTGCTAAGTAAACCCTCTCATTTCTGTGAATTTTACTAACTTTATTGCCTGGAAGATTCAATCCATAATAGTTTGAATCGCTATCATTATAATTGATAGCATATCTTCTCATGGCAAGATAGTCAATAAACTCTGTTGGAGACTCCAAGTCACCAGCATTTCCTTTGTCGGACACAGGAGGATTTAAAGGATATCTATAGATTGAGTTGGACAAAAGATACTACCTAAATATTATGTGACCTCTATGTATTTATGCGCTATCAAGGAAAGTATAGACCTTCTTTTCCTGGGAAGTACAAAGGCGATTTCGCTAATGTGATTTATCGCTCCTCTTGGGAGTATAAATTTATGAAATGGTGTGATATTACCACATCTGTTCAAGAGTGGGGAAGTGAAGAAATTATTATTCCTTATGTTTCACCAGTTGATGGTAGACGACATAGATATTTTCCAGATTTTTATGTTAAAATCAATAACAAAAAATATCTGGTTGAAGTAAAACCCTACAAACAAACTAAAGAACCCAAAACTCAAAAAAGACACACAAAACGATATATAAATGAAGTAGTGACGTATGCTGTCAATCAGGCAAAATGGAAAGCAGCAACCGAATTTTGTATGGATAATGGTTGGGAGTTTATGTTAATTACTGAAAAAGAACTTAAAGTGTAATGGCAATTCCAAATAAAGAGCAAGCACAATATAATTCATTACAAGAATTTATTGGATTTTTTAAGGCGGAACCAAACGCCCCTTCATACTCCAATCTTTTTTCGGTACATTTTAGCACTCCTCCAATGTTGCAGAATGGTGCTTATGGAATGAATACGACTAAGTACGAACCTCAACGAGAAATTTTAAGGACATTATTGAATTATTACGCAGAAAGTGTAAATCTCCCTAGCAAGCAAGTTACAACGGGAACATATAATCAGTTAGGTTCTGCAATTAGATATGCCACTGGTTCTACATTTAGTCAAATTAGTATTACGTTTAGAGTTCCACGTTCTGGAGAGACGAGAGCATTTTTTGAAAAATGGATTTCTATGATGGCAAATGATGCCAGTCAATATACTGATTATTATAATAATTACGTTTGTAATACATTAAGAATTTACAAATGGGAGAGAGGTGGTGGTGATGTCGCTGTTAGTAAACCTCAATTTAGAAAGGCAGTAAGAGACAGTGGACTGGACGCATCACAAATATCAGCTCCTCGGTTGAATTCTTTGTCTACAGCATATGAACTGCGTAATGTATTTCCATATAACATCGGTTCTATACAGTTAGACAATGCTCAAGCAAAAACTGTAAGTATGACAGTTCAGTTTTATTATGAAAGGTATAGATTCTATCAAGCTGACGATCTTACATTTCCTCAGAATATTGACCCCACACAAGTACGACTTGATAACTTAACACAACCTGGTACTGACCCATTAGTCAATTTTCAGTTCGGGCAGTTATTTAATCGGTATAGAAATCTGGTCAATCAGGACTTTGGGATATTTTGATAAATAAAATTACTGAATTGAATTTTTATGGCATTACCTAAGATTAATGTACCTAAGTACAAATTGAAATTGCCTTCAACGGGCAAAGTAGTGAATTTTAGACCATTTCTAGTTAGAGAAGAAAAATTACTTCTTCTTGCCACTCAGACGGGTGAAACCGAAGAACTGGTAGAGGCAATTACAAAAATTGTTTCTGATTGTACTGATGTTAAGGATGTAAAAAATCTCTCAACATTTGATATTGAATATCTGTTTTTGCAAATTCGCACAAAATCTGTTGGCGAGACTGTGAATATCAGTCTTACAATGCCAGACGATAGTGAGACTGAAGTTGATGTTGAAATTCCTTTAGACGAAATCACCGTCAAAACAGATAAAACTCATAAAACTGAGTTGAAACTTAGTGATGAAATTATCGTCAGTATGGGATATCCTTCCCTCGAAATGTTCGTTAAGATGAATTTTTCTGATGATGATACTAATCAAATTGAACAAGTCTTTGAAATGGCAGCGGGTTGTGTAAAAACAATTTCTGATCCTGATCAAGTCTATGACTGTGCAGATGTCTCTAAAAAAGAACTTATAGAATGGTTTGAAGAATTGAATAGTAAGCAATTTGGTATGATTCAAGAATTTTTTGAAACCATGCCCAAGTTGTCACATACACTTAAAGTGACTAATCCCAATACTGGGGTAGAAAACGAAATTGTTCTAGAAGGTCTGGCATCTTTTTTCGGATAGCACTCCTCCATACAAATCTTCGCTCTTATTATGAAGGCAATTTTTCATTAATGCATCATCATAAATGGAATATAGAACACATTGACAACCTAATGCCTTGGGAAAAGGAAATCTACGTCAATATGCTAATCCAATTCCTAAAAGAAGAAGAAAAACGTATGAAGGAGCAGCAAGCAGCAAGTGGCTAACATAACACCGTATAAGTTTGTAAATCCTGGATTTACATCTAGTAAAAATCCATCTACAATTGCAGCAAGAAATTCAACTCTTGCTATCAATAGGATTGGTGTGACTGTTGAAAGTTTGGCAAATACAGTTGCTGGTCTTTCTTCTATTGCTAATCTTCGTGAGAAAACAAGATTAAAATCTACTCAGTTAGAGCGTAGACAAGAAAGATTAAAAAAAGATAGGGAAGCAGAAGAAAACGAAGAAACTAGCAAGTTACTGCAAAAGAAAGATCGTAATGCAGATAAAAAGAAATTAAAGGTTGCGAAAGGTAGTATTAGTTGGTTAGAAGAATTTATTGGACCTTTAGGTAAAATTCTTCTAGATTTTGGTACATTTGCTCTTACCAGTAAATTATTAGAATACCTAGGTGATGAAGAAAATAGAGAAAAGATAGCAGTATTTTTAGATAAAGTTGGATTTGTTTTCAATAAATTATCAGAATTTGCTGGTAATATAACTCAAACTTTATCGGATGGAATGGATGCCATCTTCGGTAAAGAAAGCACTATTGGAGAGAGACTAAACGCTTTCGGCAAGATTGTTGCTGCGATTACAGGGATAACAGGCGTCTTGGGTGCTGCATTTGCAGCGAGAGATTTATTTCAGGCGAGTGAAGACCTTGCCGATGCAAGACCTGACGGACGCAATAAACCAAAGAAACCAAGAAAACCGCCAAAACCTACAGCAACAAACCCTAGTGGCGCAGATCCTGATTTAGATGGTCCTAGAGGAAGAAAACCTGCAAGCGGCATCCAGAGTCTATATGGTGATGCTGCATCAAAACAATATAAGAAGATTCTTGCCGAGTATGGTGATGATGCTGCGAGAGCATATGAGAATGCCCTAAGGAACTCTGATGGAGATGCTGTAAAAGCACTCCAAAAGTGGAGGAGACTTAAACTACCAAAACTTGCTCCTCCCAAACCAACTAGATTACAAAGAGCTCAAAGTTTTCTTGGTAATCTTGGTAGTAAAGTTCAAACTAAATTAGTAGAATCTTTTGATTGGATTAAAACTGGATTGATGAATGCTCCAGAGTGGGCAAAAAATCAATATAAGAATCTTTCTGCTAAAGGACGCAAAGCATGGGAAACTACAGTCAAAGCAGGCGAAGTAATAGGTGCAAAGGGAAAACAATATGCTCGTGCAGCAGGAGATAAGTTTAAGGCAACAGGAGATTGGATTGCTGATGGAGGAAAGAAATTTTTAGGAAATATGGCACAAGGTGCCAAAAACGTATTTTTTGAAAAGGTACTGAATCCATTAAGACCTATCATAGACCCAATTGCAGCAAAAGCAAAACTAGTAGGTGATTCATTAGTTTCAAATCTAATGAAGATTCCTGGCATGAAGAAGGGTGCCGAGATTCTTAAGAAGAAGGGCATTGGCAGTTTCGCTGACGTTGCAACAGCAGGTGGTAAATTAGGAAAAAGAGCAGCAGCAGTTCTTCCTGTTATTGGTGGACTTGTAAACCTTGGGTTTGCTTATGATAGAGCAGCAAATGGAGACTCTATTGGTGCATTGATTGAAGGTACTTCTGGTATCTTAGATATTGCTGGTCTTTTTACAGCAGGTAGTGGTAATATAGCATCGATGATTCTTGACGGATATATGTTTATCCGTGACTTTGTTCCTCAACTACAAGATGGTGAAAATAAGATAGTAGAAGGATTAGGATTATCTGGGTTTAAATCCCAAATTGATAGTGTGTTGAGTAAATTGCCTAATGTTGGCGAAATTATCAACATGGTTACAGGTAATAATGATACTGAAGATGTTAAAGCTACTGAACCAGAACAACAAATGTTCTTAGGTGGTGTAGTTAAAGGTATTGGTAACGTTGTTAAGGGTGTTGGTAATGCAGTTAGTAGCGTTGTAAACTCTCCTATTGGCAATGTCGTAAAGACTGCTGCATCATTCATTCCTGGTGCTGCACCCATCATGGCAGGAGTAAACGCAGTTGCGGGTCTTGCTTCAGGAAATCCGATTCAAGGTCTCATGGGCGCTGCAACGTCCTTCTTACCTGGTGTTAGTAATGCTATTGGTAACTTCATGGGTAATAGTGCTATAGGTAGTATGTTGACTAATGTAATGTCTGGCAGTTATGACCAGGCATTAAGTACGGGGTTATCAATGATTAATCCTGCTATTGGGCAACTTGCGGGGTCGTTACTCAAGGGTGGAATGAGTCCCATGAGTATATTAGATTCTGCTGCGATGCAATTTGGATTAGATGGACTCATGAATTCGTTTATGAGTGGAGATTATATCGGTGGACTATCAGAAACTGCAGGAGCATTGGGAATTGATCCTAAAGTTATTGGTGCTTCTAAGAGTGCATCCAAACAAACATTTTCTCCTGGTGGGTTATCAGAAAAACTAATACTTGAAGAAGTAGTAGAATTCATACCACTTCCTGTTATTATTGAAAAATTACAACCTATTCTGCAAGCTGTGCCCATAAATACAGGTGGTGGTGCCGTAAGTGGTGGACCTTCTAGTCTGACAACCAGGATGCAATAATGGCAACGGCAGTAAACAAAAGCAGTAAAATAAATTTTTATAAGTTTGTCCAGGTAAAAGAAGTCTCTTCTTCTGCCTCGGCGGAAAGTGTTGAAGTAGCGTCAGTACTTAATTCTAACACAAAAGCAATTAATAATCTAGGGGGAACCCTTAACAGTTTTGGAAAGGTCTTGACAGACCTCAAAAAAATTGCTATAATTGACCTTGAGAGGGAACAAAAGGAGAACAGATCTAGCTTCAAGTCAAACTTTGCTGATGAAAAAGGAGCAAAGAGGAAGAAGAGTTTCTTTGGTTCTATTATTGCTGGTAAAGCAAAAGGATTTTTTGAAAGTATCTTAGGGATGCTTGGTGGATTATTTAAATTTTATGTCGGTACTAAGGCATTAAAATGGTTATCTAATCCTAAGAACAGAGAGACAGTTAAGAATGTTATCGGTGTTATTGCTAAGATTGGGAAGTTTATATTTGATTGGGCAAAATTTGGTATAACAACTACCATTGATTCTCTATACACATTATTATCAGATGATACTAGTTGGTGGGAAAAAACTTTATCGGTAGGTAAGTTATTAGTTGGTGTTGGAACACTCTTATTAGGAGCACGTTATCTTTCCAATCCATTAAAAATTGTTACTGACATTGGTAGAGCAATTTCTACTTTGATTCGTTTTGCTACAGGCAAGGGAAGAAGAGGGGGCAGAAGACGTGGCGGTCGCCTTGGTGGTGCTTTAAGACTGGCAGCGGGTGCAGGTTTGGCATATGGTTCTTATAAAGCAATTGAGTCTCTTTCAGAAGAGAAACCAGAAGAAAAGGCAAATGGTGGTAAGTTAAAAAAAGCACATGCAGGAGGGTGGATTAATGGTCCCCAGTCTGGATATAAAGTATCATTAGATGGAGGTAGAAGCACTTCATTTATTGGTCATGGTAAGGAATATGTTGCACGTAAAGCTGATGGTGGAGCATTTGTAGTTCCTTTCAATACACCAGCAACACAAAGAATGTCTGGTCTCACCTCCAAAAGAATTGGTGAGGCAAAAAGAGGTGGATATAAACTTCCTGGATTCTCTCAAGGTGGATACTTAGACGCAACGAAGAGACAAGATAATACTCAGGGAGATAATGCTAATAAGAAAATCTTCTTACATTGGAGTGCTGGCAATAGGAATGCCACAAATTTCAATAACGGATATGGATATCACACTTATATTCCTTCTAGTGGAAAACCTGTTCGTAGAGCAAAGTACGGTGCAACTGGTGCTCCCCACCATACTTACGGAAGAAATAAAAGTCAGTCGGCAGCAATTGGTGTTGCTGGTATGTCAACTGCTAATAATGAAAACGCTTCTAGTTTTGGTTCTCAAGCAATTACGCCAAACCAGTACAAAGGTATGGCAAAGGAATCTGCTTCCATTGCTTTGAATTGGGGATGGAAACCTTCAGACATCACGGAAAAGAAAGTAAGAACACACGCTGAAGAATATAGAGATTATCCAAACTGGTATCATCGTGATAAAGGTAGTCATTATCGTTGGGATTTATCCAGACTTTATGCTGGCGAACCCCATCTTTCGGGTGGTCCTAAGATTCGTGCTATGATTAAGGAGCAAATGGGACTCCTTGGTGGTAATAGACCATCTGGTGCGAAACCAAAGAATCATCATGACGATCACTCAATGGGACCAGGACCTCAAAGAGGTTTCATGAGTAAATTGCAAGGTGCTATGGATGCCATGACAGGCGGAAGAACAGACTTTGATGGTTTGGGTAGTGGAACACAAGCACCCCCTGCTGCTAAGACGCCTAGCGAGGCTTCAGCAAATACTGGCGGCGGCGGCGGCGGTGGCGGCGGTATGGGTAAGGGAAAAGATTTCTGGACCCTGGCTGCTGTTGCTGGTACTGAAGATAATGATGCTCAAGGTTGGGCAGATGTTGCTCAATCTGTCTATAATAGAAAAGCATCAGGAGTCAATTTCAATCAAATCAACGGAAGTATTTCGGGATATCTTCTCGGAAGAATGCAATATGAACCTACCTGGAAATATCCTAGAGCAGGTGCTACTGGAAAACCAAATGCAGAATGGCACGCAATTAAAGATGCTGATTCTGCTGCTAGAGCAATGGGAAAACCAGTCTCTTATGTAAAAAGAGTTGCTAAGGCATTGCAGAATAAAGCATTGCAAAAGAAAGCAGCATCGTTTGTTGGCGGTAGAACTGACTTCATGGGTGGTAATGAAGTCCCTCGCTTTGATAAAGGTGATGTAAGAAGAAAGGCTAATATGCCGAATAACTTCTTTGGTTGGTTTGTTGGTGGTGGAGGACAACAAAGAGCTAAAAGTAAATCTGCTGCTGGCATTCCTGGTTTTACTGGATCTCAATCTGGACAAATATCTGAAACTGGTACTGGAACAACTGCAAGTGGTCATGATACTAGAGACGCTGCAAATACTGGAGGGGCAGCAAAAAGAAACTTGTTCGATGATTTAACAGGTAGGGGCGCAAATCCTTTCAATAGACAGTCTGAATCCTATGCTCCATATAGTGGTGTATATGGCACCAGTGGAGAAACTTATAAAGATGCTTCTGCTTTACAAAAAGCAACTCAAGAGCGAAACGCTGCAAAACAAACTGTATTAAATAGTTCTAGGCAACTGGCATCTTCTATAATGGGTGCTGCTACTGGTCAAAATCAAGTTGTAATGCAGCAAGTTCAGCAAGCAATGACGGCAACTCAATCTAGTATTCAAAAGGCACAATCAACAAATTCTTCCCCTGCTCTTGTAGGTGGAGGTGGTGGTGGTGCAATTCTTAAAACAACTGCAGCAGTATTAAATTCTTTTAACAACCCACTTAAGGGCATTCTCTAATGGCATTACCAAGGTCTGAATCAGGATCAGTACAATATAAATTAGTTATCAACAGAAATGGTGAAGATCTCACCAATGCTGATGGTGGTAAAGACCTGAATGAATTTGTTACTGCCATAGAGATATTTGAAAGTATCACATCTGCAACTCTAGAAGCAAGAGTAGTTATTAATGACTCTGCAGGATTGATTGGTTCCTTGACAGGTTCTGAAATTTTTAAGTTGCAGATTCAAGGATCTATTTCAAATTTCACATATTATCTTCGTTCATATAATATTGAATCACGTTCCAGAGTGAGTCAAAGTACAGATGTCTATATTGTGAGTATGGCATCTGAGGAGTATATTAAAAATGAAATCACTAATGTATTTGGTAATACAACGGTGCTTTTTAACAATGACACTAAAGCAGAAAATGTTCTAAAGTTATTACTAAGAAGTGCTAGATTTTTAGGTACAAACAAGAGAATTTTTATTGAAGATACTTTGAATGCACACGATTATATAATTCCTAACTGGAGACCATTTGATTGCATTTATTGGATGTGCAATCGTTCTATTCGTGCAGGTAATTCAGCAAAGTCATTGCAAAGTGGATATGTATTCTTTGAGAATGCATTTGGATTTCATTATAAGTCCATTGACAAAATGATTGACGATGTAAACTCTCAATCACCATCAAAGAAAACAAACTACAATTCTGCAGAACCGAGATTATATCGCTACGAATATATCCCTAAGAGAACTAGTTCTAATCAATCTGCCGACCAATTCAAAATTGATACTGTTGTTTTTCCTGAAGAAAGAAACTTCTTGATGGGATTGCGACATGGTGCATGGTCAGGATTTAGTATTGGATTAGATCCTGTTACAGTATCTACTTCTAAAATGGGTGCAAGTACAGATTTATCAGGAGATGCGTACAGATATTCTATTTTTGAAATGTGGTCAAAGATGTCTCACCTCAAAGGAGGTCAGAATGCGAATCCTCTTGAAGCAATGGATAAAGGTATTCAAGAAATGATAAAATATCCAAAAAGAGTGCGTTATAGTATCATGCCCAATCAGATATTTGACCAAAAAGATACTGATGCTAAAGGTGCTACCTATGAGCAATTAGTTGAACTTCAAGCATATCAATGGATGAGGATTGAAGCATTAAAAACATTGAAACTTCAAATTAGTATTCCTGGCAATCTAGACTTGTATGCAGGTCATGGTATTGAAATCACATTGCCAAGCACTGCCAAATCTGGAAATAAAACAAAGATTGATAAAAAATACAGTGGACGGTATATAATAGCTGGGTTGACGCATAAAATTCTGGGAAATAACATGACAACAGAACTTATGCTATTAAAGGATTCTATTCGTCAATAAATAAAATTATGAAGATTAATAACCAATTATGGAAAGCATCGAAAAGCACATCAAAGTTGACAAGGAAATTCTTGACAACCCACTAACATCACCCAACCAACGTCGTCACATCGAAGATGAATTGCATGAGTTGGAAGATTATGTAGAGCATCATAAGGAAGAGATTGAAGCAGGTGATCATCATGACCCTTCCCCACTAGAATTATTTTGCGATTCCAATCCATCTGAACCTGAGTGTAAAGTCTATGAAGATTGATGACTTTATTCTAGGTCATTGGTCTAATAGGCATCAAGCACAAAGTCAACCCACTAAGTATTCTACAGTCGAGATACTTTGGGAAAAAATGGACGATGGATATCACTCCAAAAATTATTATAGATCTGATGGTCCAGAGAACCCGTATAGGGAAAGATATCATAAAGCGATTATAATTTCAGAGACTGAAGTTCACTTTCAAAACTATGATTTGAACTGGACAAGAGCAGGAAACTGTGATATGATATTCACATACGACGGCAATGCATGGCACGGTCAACTTGGCGGTAGTGAATGTACTGGTGTTCGGGGTTATAGAGTTGTAGCAGAAATTCATTTGTATGGAGATAAACTCCATAGTATGGACCAAGGTTACAATTCTGAGGGAGAGATGATGTGGGGTAGTGAATTACTCTACAAATTTACCCGAATGGGCGAATAACTCAGCGGTAGAGTGTCTCCTTTACACGGAGGTTGTCGGGGGTTCGATCCCCTCTTCGCCCATAAATAAAAATGTTATAGATTATTGAATCGATGCAAACCATTGACGGTATCATTAATGAACCTACAGTAAATTTCGTCGGTAAGGATGGATTTTTCTGGTGGGTTGGTGAAGTAGAAGATGTTGAAGACCCTATGGAGTTGGGTCGAGTAAAAGTCCGAGTTCTTGGATATTATACAAATGTAAGAGGAGGAACGACAACAGACTTGCCTACAGAAGCATTACCTTGGGCAACAGTGATGCAGCATACTTCACAAGCAGGTAATGATTCTCAGGGAGAAAGTTCTGGTCAGTTGCAACCTGGTGCAATTGTTATGGGGTTTTTCCTCGATGGTGAAAGCGCACAAATGCCTCTTGTGATGGGAGTTCTTCGTGTAAATAAAAACGGAGATAGTCAAGATACTAAGGAGTTTGCATTTACAGGAGAAAAAATGCAACCTGGACTTGCTCCTGGAGCAGGTCAACTTCCTCCTGGTGAAACAAATATTCTAAAGTCTACTCATAGAGCAGGTACTCAGAATAACTCAGTAGCACTTCCTAATTCTAAAACTGTTGCTCCTGGTGGAATTGGTCAACCAGCAAATATTGGTACTCAACCTGGAATTGCTGGTAGCTCTAGCAATTCACAAAAACCTAGAAATCCTGAAAAACCAATTCCTGCTGGTAATGGTGTTGGTGGACCTTGGAAAACTTTAGAATATAAGTTAAGTTATCTGGTTGAAGATATTGCTAACACCGCAGGCAGTCTTGTTAAGAATGAGAGTGGTAATTTTCTAGATGTTGTTAGTGGTAAGTTAGTTACTGCAGAAATGCTTACAGCAAAGTTGCAAAACTTTTTAAGTAGTGTATTCACTCAAGTCATTTCTGCTATACGTCAGCAATTTTCACAACTTACAGAACAATTATCAATTGCTAGTTTGTTGGGTGGTGCTACAGGAGCACCATATATCATCTATACTATTATTCAGCAAGCAATTCAACAAATTCTTTCTGCTCTGTGTCTTGAAGATAGTAAGTTGATGGGATATATCTCAGACCCTATTGGTTCTGTTGTTAGTCTTGTAGAAGGATTTTTGGATGCTGCCATTAGTAAAGCAGAAATGGTATTGCAAGGAGTTCAGGATGTTATCGATTCTGTAATCTGTCAGGTTCAGAGCATCATCAACACCATGCAGGATGTTGTATCAACTGTTGTTGACCTTGTAGAAGGTTTTGAGCAGGTACAAGCCATCATTGAAACCTGGAAAGAAGGAAGTAAAATTTTTGAAGAAGGTACAGACTTAATCCAACAAGGAATTAGCAACATTACAGGTTTGATTTCATTCTTCCTAAATTTCTTCACGTCAGGTTGTAATCGTGAAGCACATGGTGGAAAAGATACTGTAGGTTGGTTCCCTATGTTTGGTGTCACTCACTGTACTGATGCTGAGTTAGACGAAATTAATAGAATTAGGGGAAGACAAAGAGGAGATTGTGGAAGTAATGATGCTGGTGCCAGTCTTTGGGATAGTCTTTATAAAGAAGCAGATCCATATTTAACTGCAGCAAAAACTTTTATCAATGGTGCATATGAATTGCATGTTGGTACTCCAGGGCGTCAAGCAACGGTTAAAAAATCTGAAAATGGTACTACTCATACGTCAGTAAATTATAACAACTCTTCTTTCTCTGAGTATCAATTTTTAAGACAACTTAGAAAGAGCAATCCTGATATCACCCAGGAAGAACTAGATAAAAAATATACTAGTTATGTTAAGAAAAATGCAGGTAGTAAAGGTGATACTGGTAATTTAGTTGCTGATCACTCTTCTTATGCTGGTAACTATACACAAGAAGTTCATGGTGATGACTGTAAACTTGTTGATGGTGATTATGTTCGTACTATTGATGGGAGTTATCATCTAAAAATTACTGGAGACTGTCATCTTGAAGTTGGTGGTGGATTCTTTATGTCTGCTGAGGGAGCACCAACAGTTGCACCTAAAAATGGTGCTTCGCAAAATGAAAAAATTCAAAAGCATACTATCAGACTTGGTTCTGACCTTGATTTTAATGTTGCTGGAGGTAAATTAGGATTACAAGCATCTGAAATTGAACTTGCTTCACAGGCTAACAAAATTGCAGGTTCATCTTTAGAAGTTTCTTGTATGAATCAGAGTTATTCTGGCGGAGAGATTATGATTAATGCCAATAACTCTATTGAATTCAATACTGTATCGGAATATCACTTTGTCAACTTTCCAACTACAAATCCAGTTTCTGCTAAGGCTGGTATCTTTAACTCTGTTAGAGGTTCTGTAGACTATATTATCACTCCTGGAGGTTCTGCCGCTGATGCAGTTCCTAGATTTAATGTCATCAACCCCTCTGGTCCTGTTAATTTTACTTGTGGTGCGACTGGATACAATTGTAGTGTTACCACTGGAGCATTCAACGTTGATGTTGCTGCGGGTCTGTTTAGGATTTCTTCGAGTACCGTTGGCACCATTGATGCATTAGGAGCACTCAACCTCAGTTCAGAGGGTATCGTTCGCGTTTCAGGCAAATCCATCTTCTTGAATTGACAACCGTTGCTTTCTGTGCTATGATATGGGAGCAACACAAAGAACCATGACCGACGCTCTCTCACATATCTTTGTCAACTTCTCAAAACGAAAGGTTACTCTCGTAGATGATGAAGGTTATGAAAAGGATGTTCACTGGCAATTCAATTCTATAGGTGCTGAAGGTTTCTCCGAAACAATCTCTCAAATACAAGAGATTGTTGATAACGACTTGATTACTTATTGCTTTGCTGTAAAATGAACGAACCTATTTCTGTAACACTAGAAGAAGCAGAAAAGTACTTTGAGTTTCTGGTTGATATGTGTGAGCGCAATCGTTGCGTTTGGCGTATCGAAAGATCCGATGGTGCTGCTGTAATTCTTGCGCCAGTTGTTCAGTCAGGACCTCCCTTATCGGAAGAAGTAATTGACCAAGTTGAAGAATTTCGTAAACAGTTTTTAGATCAACCTAATTAAAATGAAAAAGATTATTCTAACTTTGATGGCAGCATGTCTTGCTGCTCCTGTAATGGCAGAACCTATTACTGAGAGTGAATACAGAACTAATCATTCTATGGGGTGTATGCTCTTAGGTGAATGCACTGATGGTGTCAAGAAAGTATACTCGATGCTTGATATCTCATCAGAGTATCCTAATACTGAGGAATTCACTGGTGTCACTGGCGAGTTTCATAACATGATTCACTCTCTGAACGAGATTGGAGTCAATGTATTCCTTGCTGATGAGAAGTATTTTCCATATGGACATCGTGGTGTATACCATACTGTATCCAATAACTTCTTTCTAAACAAAGTTTTTATGGGTAAACATGGTACTCTGATGTTGGTTATGCGTCATGAAGGATGGCACGCTGCACAAGATTGTATGGCAGGAACGATTGATAACAGTCTGATTGCTATCATCAAACCAGAGGATGAAGTTCCTATGATTTGGCGTGTGCTAGCAG
>Ga0181390_1000616_pt1 | contig 16216 bp, 19 predicted proteins | sample 13SPOviralmetaG_FD_130085 | JGI IMG/M metagenome (GOLD analysis project Ga0181390, IMG submission 130085) | Marine viral communities from the oligotrophic San Pedro Time Series (SPOT) site, San Pedro Channel, CA, USA - 13 SPOT_SRF_2010-07-21 | ecosystem: Environmental > Aquatic > Marine > Strait...
ACAGCTTCAGTAGGAAGTCCTATTATTACTGCATGGGCTGAAATAAATCCAGGAGTAAATAATACTTGGACTGAGGTTGATCGGGCTGCTTAAATGAGGTATTATTTAAATTATTTAGGAGATAAAAATTATGGCATCTAGTTATTCTACAGATTTAAAACTCGAACTAATGGTAACCGGTGAAAACGCTGGTACATGGGGAGATAAAACAAACACAAATTTAAATGTAATTCAACAAGCTATCGCTGGTTTCGAACAAGTAACACTTTCAAGTGGTGGTACTTTAGCACTTGTAATGTCAGATGGTGCATTATCTAACGCAAGAAACATGGTAATTAAATTTGCGTCAGCAACTATTGCTGCTAGTACAATTTGTACTATTCCAAATTCAATAGAAAAATTTTATATATTTGATGCAACAGGTTTAACTAATCCAACTAACCTTACAATTAAAACTGCATCGGGTACTGGATTTACTTTAGACCAAGCAAAAATTTACGCAGCATATTCTGATGGAACAAACTTAAACGAAATTTCATTAGACTCTTTAGGTGGAACTGTTGCTGCTGCAAATATTTCTGGAACAATCGCAACCGCACAAATTGCAGACGATGCTGTGACTTCAGCAAAAATTGCTGATGATGCAGTTGTCACTGCAGCGATCGCTGATAATGCAGTTGCAACAGCTAACATTGCTGACGATGCTGTAACCGCTGATAAATTAGCTAACACTGCAGTAAGTGCAGGAGATTACACTGCTGCATCAATTACAGTTGATGCTCAAGGAAGATTGACCGCAGCTTCCTCTGGCGCGGGTTCATCTAACTTTCAAGTGGTAAGATTTCAAAATGGTCCCGTATCTGGAACTTATACTGCACATCCTTCAGCTACAAAATTTCAAGCATATCTATCTGCAGGTGGTGCAGGTGGGGCAGGAAGAGGAAATGCTGGTAATGGCGGTAGTGGCGGATCCGGTGGATTTGGTTTTTTTGCAGGTCCTGTTTCTGGCGGAACTGGGTATAGTTTTTCTGTTGGTGCTGGTGGAAGCAGAGGAACTTCAGGTTCCAATAACAACCCTGCACCTTCTGGAAATGCAGGTGGAAACAGTAATATTACAAACTTAGCTACTGCAAACGGAGGCTCCACTGGAAATGGAGGAAGCTCAAATGGCGGTGGGGGCGGAGGTTCTTCTGGTAGCGCACCAGGCGCAACAGTTACCGATGTAACTAGAAATATTTTATTTGGAGCAAATTCTCCCAATCCTGGAGGTACAGGAAAAGGTGGAAGTGGCGGAACAGCAACAGGCACTCCAGGAAACAATGGAAACCCAGGTAGTATATACCTAATAGAGAATAGTGGATAATTATTATGGCTTATTTAATTTTTAACGAAAATGATTTATATAAAATAGCATCTTCTGATGAAAAAGTTCACATGAATATTGAAGATGTTTTTTACAACGTAAAAACTGTATCGGACTCTGATTTTGATAATGTAAGAAAAAATAAAAAATCAGCTAAAATGTCTGGCGATACTATTGTTTATGAAGACATAGTTACTTCATTTGTAGATGAAGAAAGTTTACAAAAACATATTAATGAAATTGTTGCTCAATTAGAAATGTTTTTAGATTCTAATCCAGATAACCCTATGTTTAGTAATTTAGAAACTTACAAAAATGTTTTATTATCTCAAGATTTATCAAGTATTACTTATCCTTTAAATAAAACTTGGGAAGAGTATTGCGTTGAAAATTCAATAACTTATTATAGTCCTTTACAAATACCTTAGTATAATATATTTCTTTTCACAAAAAAGATTTAAGATATGTTATCTAATATTATTGAGTTTAGTTCAGATGAATTAATAACCAATCAAAAAGATTTAAGACCTATACCCTGTAAATTAAATATACCTGATTGGTATAAAGAATTAGATCACACTGCTACATTACGGACAATAAAAGGATGTATGCCTTTTTTAGATACATTAACAACAGGTTATATATTAAAAATACCAAACGATTCTTATTTAGCTCATAATATTATAGATTCAGATACAGATGAAAAAAAATCTATATGGGAAAGTCCTGTAAATACTTTACCAGAAAAATCAAAAGAAAAAATAAATATAAATGTAAGCGGATTAAGCTCTTATCACCCAATAGAACAACTTGGAGAAAAATGTCCTTTTGTTAAAAAAAACAATGGGTTTTCTTTTTTAAAAATTTAAAACCACTGGTTTATAAAAACACCTCCTGGATATTCTTGTTTATTTTTACCTCCTTTAAATAACCAAGATGATAGATTTTCAATAATCCCAGGTATAGTTGACACAGATACATTCGATTATGAAGTTAATTTTCCTATAATTATTAACGGTGATAAATACCCTATTTTGAAAACTACTATAAAAAAAGGAACACCTTATGTGCAGGTAATACCTTTTAAAAGAGATGCTTGGAAATTAAAAATTAAAACTAAAGGTGAAAAAGAACTAATAAAACATAGATTTAATTTTATGAAAACTTTATTACATAATTATAAAAATAACTGGTGGCATAGAAAATCGTGGAAATAGTTAATAATTATATAAAAGTATTTGATAACATTCTTGATAAAAGTGCCTTAGACACGTTTACAAAGATTTGTAAAAATAATCTCAAATACGACCCTAGTGCTATTATAAATGCTGATGGTTCTCAAAGTGTAGATTCCTCAATAAGAAATGTTATGGGATACACTTTATCAAACATAAATGATTCTAGTTTAACAAATGCTCATTGGGCTTCGTTTTTTCTTGGATGTTTTTCACATTATCTTAAAGAATATAATAAAAACTATGATGGTTTTGATCTTAATGTAAATATAAACGACATGCAGGTTTTAAAATATAGTGAAGGAGGGCACTATAAATTTCATATTGATGATGGCCCCTCAGCACCTAGAACTATGAGTTTAATTTATTTTGTTAATGATAACTATGAGGGTGGTAATTTAAATTTTAAACTATTAGAATCTAAAAAAATTTATGAAATTAAAAAAGTATCTAATAGATTAATTATTTGGCCTAGTAATTTTATGTTTCCTCATACAGTGACTCCAGTTACAAAAGGAGAAAGATTTTCGGTGGTGGCATGGGCAAGATAAGTAAAGATTTTAATTTTGTTAAGATAAAAAATTTTTTAGATAAGAGTGAAATTATTTTATTAAATAAATATTGTCAAATTAAACACAGACTTAATACAACAAATTTTGACTTTAAATTTAGTAATACTTATGACACAGCTTTTTATGGTGATCCAGCAATGGAATCTTTGTTGTTGACAAAACAAAACCTAATAGAAAAAAAACTTAATGTAGAATTATTACCAACTTACTCTTATTGGAGAATGTATACTAAACATGCCATCTTAAAAAATCATAAAGACAGGCCTTCTTGTGAAGTAAGTTTAACCGTTCATATTGGAAACAATGGTCCTGATTGGCCAATATATATGGAAAACGAAAAATTAATAACTAAACCTGGAGACGCGATTATTTATCTGGGTTCTAAAATTAACCATAGACGAGATGAATTTTTCGGGGATTGGCATACTCAATGTTTTTTACATTATGTTTTAAAAAATGGTAAATATGCAAATAATTATATGGATAAAAGACCTTATTGGGGAATAACAACTATAGAGGAACAAAATGGATTTTAGACAAAACCCTAAAGATGGTTCATGTGACTTAAATTTTTCAGATGAAGAAATAAAAATTATTATTAAACATAAAAAAATACATTTCGATGCTATGTCATTAAGGCATTTTGGAAATTGTTTAATAAGAATGGTTGCTGAATGGAATATGAATTTTAATGAGGATATTAAAAATCTATCAACTAATGAAAAAGATGTAATAAAAACTCATGACAATACAAGTAGAAAATAACTTTCTAACTAATAAAGAATACTTTATTACATTTAAAAAAATTACGGACAATAATTTTCCGTGGTTCTTAGATAAAAACAGTGGTAATTTTTTTCATAATCTAGTTGAAATAAATAATGACAAAAATTTTTCTAGTCCTTTTATTTCTTTGCTATCACCAATAGTAAATAAATTAAAAATAATAAAAATTATAAAAGCTGATTTAAATTTATACGTTAAAACAAAATCAATTGTTGAGGAAGAACCTAATGAAATAGTAGATATTTATGACACTAGTTTAACTAGTTATTATTTTTTTAATAATGCAAATGGCTACTTTCAATTAACAAACTACGAAGTTGTTGATTATCAAGAAAACAGAATTTTAACTTTACCCTCTAATTTTTCTAGATTTAAAACTTCTCATACTGATATTGATTATAATATTATACTAACAATTAAATATAATATTTAATTGTATGTTAAAACAAAAAATAGAAATACCCTCTATAATTTTGCATACAAAATTTTTACCGCATGAACTAATAAAAAATGATTTATTACAAATGTTTGAAGAAGATGTAAGAAAAAAATACGTAGTAAAAAATAAATCATCTTCTGACAATATTAAAACTGATTGGCCTGATAGTGCTAACATGAATAGAGCTTGGATTAAAAAATATTTACCTAAATTACAAAAACATTTTAAAGATTGTGCTAATGAACTGGGCTTTGAAGATTTTATTATAATGAACATGTGGTATCAACAATATCAATTAACAGGAACTCATGGTTGGCACGTTCATTTTCACAACTACACCGGTGTTTATTATGTAGAGTTTGATCAAGAAGAAAATCCAAAAACAGAATTTTTATACCCTCAAAATCAAAATAAAAGTTTTACAATTGATATAAAAGAAGGAGACCTTGTAGTGTTTCCAAGCACTATAATTCATCGTTCTGGAATAAATTTAAGTAATAAAAGAAAATCTATAATATCTTTTAATTTAAATTTTACAAAACAATTAAATGTTTTTAACAATAAATTTTTTTCAGATATAGTTAAAGTTTATTAAATGATTGTTTGTGGATTACAAATAGGCAGTGAACCTTCAGCTTGTATTTTTCAAGATGGTAAATTAATTTGGTATAACGAAGAAAGAAAAATAGTTAGAAGAAAACTTTTAATGGGTCCACCGTATGCTTGCATAGAACAAATATTAAATTTAAATATTAAAATAGATTTAATCACGGTTTCTTCTTATAATTACGATGAAATAGAATTGTTTAATTTAAAAAGCTATTTAGTTTTTAAAAAAATTATATCTTTAGATACTGAAGTATTTTCATGGCACACTCCTCATCATGTAAATCATTTATTTAAAGCCTATGTAGATTCTGGTTTTGACAAAGCTAGAGTTTTTGTAATAGATGGCAGAGGAAGTGACTGGTATTTAGAAGATAAAAGTCAAGGTTATGAAACAGCTTCCGTATTTGATGTAGATAAAAATAATGTAAAATGTATTTATAAAAATGTTTTTTGTAAAAATGCAAAACAAAATATTAAAGTTAATGTAAATTTTAATCATAACTATAACAAAAATAAAATAAAAAAAATATATCCTCCTTTAATAGATAATAAAACTATATTTGAAGTTTCTAATAAGTATGGATTAGGAAATTATTATGGAGCTGTTTGTAAAAAATTTGGTTTTGATAATGAAGAAGGTAAATTTATGGGTCTACAATCATACGGAAAAGTGAATATTAATTTAGATGTATCAAAAATAGAAAATATAGATTTAAATGTTGACCATGCTGCGTCATGTCAAAAATATTTTGAAGAAAGTTATTTAAAATTAATAAAAAAATTTAAATTTAAAAATATGGTGTTTACTGGAGGAACAGGGTTAAACGTTGTAAATAATTTTAAATTAAAGAAACATTTTACTGATAGTAATTTATACTTTGAACCTTTATGTGGAGATGAGGGTAACTCGATTGGCTCTGTTTATTCTTATCTATATTCTAAAAAACAACCAATTAATAAACTAGACAATATTTATTTAGGACAAAAAATAAATATTAATAAAAATTTTAACATAAAAGAAAGATCAACTGATATTAATGAAATTGTAAACCTTTTAAAAGATGGAGAAGTTGTAGGATTAATTCAAGGAAGAGCTGAAGCGGGACCCCGAGCTTTAGGTAACAGAAGTTTATTATTAGATCCAACTATACCTAACTGTAAAGATATTATGAATGAAATTAAAAAAAGAGAAAAATTTAGACCATTTGCTATTTCAATTATTGAAGAAGTGGTAAATAATTATTTTGATTTTAAAAATATAGATAAGTCTCCATTTATGATGTATGCTCCTCAAGCAAAAGATAAAGCTAAAAATGTAATACCTGGAATATTACACGTAGACAATACTTGTAGGGTTCAGACTGTAAACAAAAAAGATAATTTTGTACTTTATAAATTATTACAAAATTTTAAAATTCCCATGATTATGAACACTTCTTTTAATTTAGCAGGATATCCAATGATCGATAGTTTTGAAGATGTTGTTTTTTCATTGAAAAATTCAAAATTAAAATATATCTATTTTGCAGATGAGGAAAAATTACTATTAAAATAGGATAATTTTATGGTTAGTCTAAACTTTTTAAAAGTTGTATGTTATAATTTCATATGCCTCTAACAAAAGTACAAATAGCACCCGGATTTAATAAACAAGTAACCGCAACAGGCGCAGAAGGTAAATGGACTGACGGAGACTTTGTAAGGTTTAGGTACGGACTACCTGAAAAAATAGGTGGTTGGGAACAACTTGTAAATGCTTCTTTAGTAGGTGCAGCAAGAGAACAGTTTGTTTGGGCTGATTTAGACGGCAGAAGATATGCTGCAATAGGCACAAATAAAGTTTTAATTATTTATTATGAAGATGCCTTTTACGATATAACTCCCTTAGGTACAGCTATAACTGGTTGTACATTCAGTACCGTAAATACTTCAGCTACGGTTACTGTTAACAAAGCAGCGCACACATTACAGCCTGGAGATCTGTTTACGTTTACTTCAGTAACACCTCCAGTAGGAGCTGGATACACTGCTAGTAATTTTGAAACAAATACTTTTCAAGTAGTCACTGTCCCAGATAGTGATTCGTTTACTATTACAATGGCTAGCGCAGCAGGGACAACGGTCAACGGATCTGGATCTGCAACAGTTAATCCGTACATTAGTGCAGGTGCTTTAGGTTTTACTTATGGATTTGGTTGGGGAACAGGACTATGGGGCGGAGGCCAACAAGTATTCGGAACTTTAAATGGTTTATTACAAGATGATACTGCAGGTACTGGAGGATCTGGAACTTCTATCACACTTGTATCAACAACGGGATTTCCAACGTCAGGAACAATAAAAGTTGGCACAGAATTTATTTCTTACACTGGTATATCTACAAATGATTTGACTGGTATTACGAGGGGTGTTGCGGGTACAAGATCAGCTCATGCATCAGGATCTGGTGTTGAATACTACACTGGTTGGGGACAAGCTTCTTTAGCTTCGACTTTGACAATTGATCCTGCATCTTGGTCTTTAGATAATTTTGGAGAAAGATTAATAGCTACGATTAAAAATGGTAAAACATTTCAATGGAACCCAATTAACTCAAACCCTAATGCATTAACAACAAGAGCAACTGTTGTAAGTGGTGCACCTACCGCTTCGGTAATGTCTCTTGTATCAGATAGGGATAGACATTTATTAATGTTGGGTACTGAAACTACAGTTGGAAGTGGTGGTACTCAAGATAAAATGTTTATAAGATTTTCTGATCAAGAAAATACAAGTGACTATACACCAACCTCAGTAAATACAGCAGGTACATTTAGATTAGATTCTGGAACTAAAATTGTTGGAGCTGTAAAAGGAAAAGATTATACTTTAGTTTTAACAGATAATTCTGCTTACGTAATTCAATTTGTAGGACCTCCGTTTACTTTCTCGATAAGACAAGTAGGTTCTAACTGTGGTGCGATCGGACAACACTCTATAAAATATGTAAATGGTGCTGTTTATTGGATGGGCGAGTCTGGTGGATTCTTTGTTTATGATGGTACTGTTAAATCTTTACCATGCCAAGTTGAAGACTTTGTATTTACAAACAAAGGAGATAACCTTGGTGTAAATTACTCGAATGGTGAATCAGTATATGTAGGGCTTAATCATTTATACGAAGAGCTAACTTGGTTTTATCCAAAATCAGGTGCCTCGTTTAATGATAGATGCGTTACCTATAACTATCAAAGCGGAACATGGACAACTGGATCTTTATCAAGAACTACTTGGGCAGATGCTAATTTATATGATGTACCTTATGCAACGGAGTTCAATTCAACAACAACACCAACTTTCCCTTTAATTCAAGGTGTGACAAATCTGAATGGTGGGACTATTTATTATGCTCACGAAGTTGGAACAGATCAAGTAGATACAACAGGTTCAAAAACTGCTATACCTGCATTTATAGAATCAGGGGATTTTAGTTTAAATCCTGAAGGAACAAGTGGTGAATTTTTTATGAGTATGAGAAGATTTGTGCCAGACTTTAAATTAATTCAAGGTGATGCTCAAGTAACTATTTTATTAAGAGACTTTCCAAGTGATACAGAAGCGTCTTCTCCACTAGGACCCTTTACAGTTACCGGAACTACACAAAAGGTTGATACCAGAGCTAGAGCTAGATTTGCTAGTTTAAAAATTGCAAACACATCAACAGACCAAAATTGGAGATTTGGAACTTTTAGAGCTGATGTACAACTTGATGGTATGAGAGGATAATGGACGAAATATTTTTACAAGATTATGCTAATAACGTAGCACAAGCTAAAGATCCTTTTGGTATTGCAGCATTAGAAGCGCAACCAGGATTTGAAAACTATCAACCTAGTTTCGCTAATCAAGAATTACAACCAATGGGTTTAGTGGATGATACACCATCAAGATTACCAGATTTTAGAGAAATGGCAAAAAATGTAGCTAAAGATCAAATTAAAAATTATATGATTGAAAAAATTGGTTTAGAAGGTATCAAAGGTAATATACTAAATTCGGTTATGGGTGTTAACCCTTACGTACAAGGCATAGCGACTTTAGGATCTGCTCTTACTGGAAACTCTTTAAATATGTCAAATTTACTAGCTCAAAAAAGAGCTGAAAAAGTTTACGAAAGGAATCAAAGAAGAGTACAAAGTGATTTAAATAAACAACAAATACAAGCAATACAACAACGTCTGGATTCTGAACCTGTATCAAACCAAGACCAAGCGAGAGTAACTCAATATACTACACCAGCACCTGCACCTACACCTGCTGCTAGACAATCAAGACAAACATCGGGACCCGGTGGTTTACATAGTGGGTATTAATGGCTAGAGTAGATATAGTAATTCCTGAACCCTCACGTAAATATACAGAGGAAAACCAAAGACAAGTAACTCAGTCTTTACGAACGATGCAGGATAAGTTAAACACTTCTTATCAACAAGAATTAAAAAATGAACAAGATACTTTTAGTTGGTTTATATCATGACGATTAGATACAAAAGCGATACATTTACTTTGACTACAACAAACGTTACAACAGTTTTAACGTGTCCAGCAGATGCAACTGTACTTGTTAAAAACTTACAAGCAGTCCATGATACAGCAAGTAATGTGGATACCCACGCCTTGTTAACAAAGTCCGGTGGTTCAGCTGTAAAGATAGGATACAAAGAACTTAATAAAGCTCAAGCTAATATGGTAGAAGAAACTTTAGCAATGGAAGCAAGTGATGTTTTATCAATGCAAGCAGGAACAGCAAATGAAATTACAGGTGTTGTAAGTTATGCTCTGATAGATAGATCACAGGAAAATGGCTAGAAAATTTAAAGATTTTGTAGAAAGAGATCAACCTAGGAAAAGGCCTAGAAGACATTGTAAGAGTCCCAATAAAAAAAAGAAGTTGCAGCACAATAAAAAATATAATAGACAGGGACGTACACAATGAGTGATTTACCTAAAATACCAGCAACTGCAAAAGAAATTATTAAACATAAAAGAACAGGCAAAGTGTATGCTAGCAAAATTGATTTTGATGCTGATGTTGCTGATCCCAATACTGATACTACTGTGGATGACTTTAGACAAGACCTTGAAATAAAGGTTACTAGAGTTTCTATGGGGGCGCTAACTAAAAAATAATGCAACCTCGAGGAGCCACTGAGCTGCAACATGAAATGCTTGAAAAGCATGTTTCAAAAGAGTTGTTAGATCAAGTACAGATATGTACATCTATTCCTGGTAAAGTTCCAATAGATCCAGACAAATTAAATATTCTTTGGCAGAAGAACTCTTGGGATCAACCTAACTTACAAGAATTTTTTACAAATAAAAAAAGACATGACGAATATGATTGGTACGTATTTAATAGTCATTGGAATTACGAAAAGTTTAGGTATGCTTTTGATATTCCTACTGAAAAATGTGTAGTTATTAAAAACGGTATTGATACCTTTCCTATAAGGAAAATTTATAAAAGAGGAACTCCAATAAAATTAATACATCACTGCACACCATGGAGAGGTTTAAATGTATTGTTACGTGCAATGCAGGAGATAGATAACCCTCATATAAAATTAGATGTTTATAGTTCTTGTAAAGTATACGGATCTGAGTTTTCAGATAACACTGAAAAAGATTTTGAAGCTTTATATGAACAAGCTAATAAATTACCTAACGTAAATTATATTGGTTACAAACCCCATGAGTACATAAAAGAAATGATGCCTAACTACGATATGTTTGTGTACCCATCTATATTTGAAGAAACATCTTGTGCGTCAGCTTTAGAAGCTTTAGCATCTGGTGTACATGTAATAACTAATAACTTTGGAGCTTTGTATGAAACTTGTTCAGAGTGGCCAGTATACATTAACTATTCAAAAAATTACGAACAGATGGCACAGGATACAGGAGCAGCTATTAATGTTGCAGCATCTTATTTGCATGAAAATTTTATGCAGGAACACCTACAACAGCAACAAGACTTTTATAAAAGATTTTATAACTGGGAAAAAAAGGGTATGGAATGGACAAACTTTTTGAAAGGAGCTTTAAATGAAAGAAACAATAAATGAAGACACTTACCAAACATTAAAAGAAGTTGAGGTATCCTCATACGAAAAAGCTACTCTTCCTATGTGGAAACCGGACACCGGACAAAAAGAAGAAAAGAAAACAACTAAGTCACCTTATAATATTATGATTTGTACACCTTGTCATAGTGATGTGACTATGCATTACACACAGGCCCTTTTAGAACTTCAACAACTATGTATTAAAAAAGGCATAAGAATTACATTTACTTTATTAAAATCTTCTTTGGTTACTCAAGGAAGAAACTTATGTGTGTCAGCATTCTTAGAATCTAACTGTACTCATATGTTATTTGTAGACTCTGATATATATTTTAGAGCAGAATCTATTATTAAAATGTTAGATTTAGACAAAGAATTAATATCTATTCCTTACCCACTTAAAACTATGATGTGGGATAAACTTTATAAAAAATGGAATGATGGTGAAGTTAAAAATGCTGGAGATATACATAGATGGTTAAACACATACCCAATGAAAGTAGCAGATGCTAATAAAATAACTTTAGATAGCGGTGTTATGGAAGTTACACATAGCCCTACAGGATGTATGTTGATTAAAAGATCAGTGTTTGACAAGATGATAGAAAAGTATCCAGATAAAAACATAGTTCAAAAGACAGTTATAAATGGTGAGTATGTAGATAGACCTCATTTATGGAATTTTTTTGATTGTATACACGACCCAGAGACTAAGACTTATTTAGGTGAAGATTTTTCTTTTTGTAAGCTTTGGAAAGATATTGGGGGTAAATGTTATGTCTTTGTTAATGACCCAATCATCCATGTGGGCGAGCATCAGTACGAGGGATGTTTTAGAGACGAGTTGAAACTAGCCGACTAAAATGGTAGTATTTCATACTTAAGATCTAAAAAGGAGAATATATTTAATGCCAGCCCAATTTATACCCTACGCATTAGCCGCTTTAGGTGGTTACAGAGGATACAAAAGTGCGAAGGACTCAGGAGCATCAGGACTAGGAAGAATACTAGGAGGTATTACAGGTGCTTACACAGGATATACTTTAGGTTCTACGGGTATGAGTATGTTTCCAGGATCAGCGGCAACACAAAGTTTTGTTGCAAGCCAACCTGCATTCTTACGAAGTATGCCAGGGGCGTATAATCCAGGACAAGCAGCAGTGAATCCAAGAAATTTGGGTGTAGATAAATTTGGAAACATGGTTCCTAACCCAAATTATACAACAACCCCACAAAAAAGTAGTAGTAGTAATTTATTAGATATTTTAAAAAGACAATCTACAGCAAAGGATGCTAAGCCAGGTGACTTAGAATTTAGCCCAGGAAAAGTTTCAGCTGCAATTGCTGGAGCATCTTATTTAAGTGGTGCGTTTGATCCACAACCAACAGATATTTATACACCAGGATACAACATGGGGTATTTAGACTTACAAGCTCAAAGACCTGGATATACTTATATTGATCCAGTAACAGGCGAAGAAAAAGCATATGAAAAAGTATATGCACCTGAAGAAGCAGGTAGAGGTGATCCAAGAATGGGTGCTTATTCTATGAACGTTCAAAGATTAAGAGTAGGTGGTATAGCACAAATAAAAAAATTTAATGAAGGTGGTGTAAACTATCTTCCATCAAAAGTTTCTCATGACGAAAACGATGCAAACAATTATGTTAGAGCATCAGGTTATGTTGAAGACGGAGCAGGCGTAGGAGACAAAGACGAGGATACAATGTTAGCTCAATTAGCAGACGGAGAGTTTGTAACAAGAGCAGATGGAGTATTAGGTGCTGGGATCATAGCTGGAGCTAATCCAAGTAGCATGAAAGACATGCGAGAAAAAGGTGCCCAATATTTCTATGAACAACAAAAAAGATACAAACGTGTATTTGATTTATTAAAGGATGGAAATGGCAACAGCAAACAAAAAACAAATTAAACCTTTAGTAAGTATTTTACCTTTACAGCCTAAAGACATAGAAAGGTTTTGGCCTTTAGCTGAGTTTATGGTGGCTGAGTCTTTAGCTTTTTCTGGTAAGTACGCAGATTCTGCTTGGGTCATGGATGAGTTAAAAAAAGATACTATGCAATGTTGGATTATGTTTGGTTCAGATGAATTTGAAGAAAACAAAGTATTTGGTATTTGTGTTGGTAGAATTGGTGTTATGCCAAATTATAATCAATACGAAATTGTAATATGCACGGGGAAAAGAAGAGAATTATGGGAAGACAATTTAATTACAGCAGTTACTGATTTTGCTACTGCTAATAAATGCAAAAGATTAAGTATAATGGCCAGACCTGGTTGGGAAAAAGTTTCCAAAAAATGGGGATGGAAAAAGAAACACGTACAATTAGAGAAATGGATATAATATGAGTTTTTTTGGAGGAGGAAGATCACAAGCACCAGCAACACCAAGCTCACAAACACAGTTTGTTAGAGAAGCACCAGGTATAGAAGAACGTAAAATAGAGTTGATGGACATTGCGAGACAAGTCGCACAGGAGCCTATTAATTTACCAGACTATCAAGTAGCAGGTTTAGGTGCTTTAGAACAACAAGGAATGAATCTTGCAGGAAATACAGGTGTGGGTGCTGGAACCGTTCAACAAGGTATTAATCAAATTACAGGTGCAGCGACACCTATTGGTGCATCACAGATTCAACAATATTTAAACCCATATCAATCTTATGTAACAGGAGAGATTGGAAGACAAGCTCAGATAATGCAAAATCAACTGGGTGCTAAAGCTATCGATGCTGGTGCGTTTGGTGGAGGTAGAGAAGGTGTTCAACAAGCAGAACTTCAAGGTAGAGCATTGACTGCTATGGGTACTGCACAACAACAAGGTTTTAATACGGCATTAGGCGCAGCTCAAAGACAACAACAGGTAGGTCTAGCTGCAGGTCAACAGTTAGGTCAAATGGGTTTAGGCCAACAACAAATGGCGCAAGGTGATATCAATCAATTACTGGCAGCAGGTGGTGTTCAAAGACAACTTGCTCAGTCAGCACTTGATGCACAAAGACAATCTACATTACAACAACAATACGAACCTTATCAAAGAGCTGAGTTCTTAGCTAACTTGTATGCTGCAGGACCTAAGTCTTCTTCACAAGTTACAATGGGTACACAACCATCTACTAGTCCATTAGCACAAGCTGTTGGTACTGGTATAGGAGCATTTACAGCATTTCAGGGCGTGAAACCAACCGGAACGGTTTAGGAGGTTCAATGTCACTTAACAAAGTTTTAAACAGACCTATGTTTAGGAAAGAGGCACTTAGAAAAGGTGTGCTTAAAACTATTAATGCAAACACAGGTATTATGGTGGGATCACCTTTTTCTCCACCAGGAACACCCGCAGTGGTACCAGGACAAGGAACTTTCTCACCAGTTAATACACAAAGGTTTGGTCCACCTAAACCTACTAGAATGCAAAATTTAGCGCGAAACCCAATAGTGAGGTTTGGTAAGGGAATTGCTAACATTCCTGCTTTTGTTGGGTTTGATGCAACAGGAAAAGCTTTAGATGCTTTTGATATTCAAGAACCAATAACTAGATTAGGAGCACAAAGTTTAGGTGGTTATGGAGCAACAAGAGCATTACCTGCTTTAGCAGGTTTAGGTTTAGTACCAAGTGCAGTTGGTTTAGGTACAATATATGGTGTTAAAAATAGAATTGATGCAGGAATTGCAGAAAGAAAAAGAATTAATGCAATGTCTCCGAAAGAAAGAGCTGAGTTCGCAAGACAAAATAGATTAAAAGCAACAGATGTAATGAGTGAAGGTGTATCAGATGCAGACTTATTTGGTAAGTTTGTGCCAAAACCTATTGAAGAAAAAGTTGCAGAAGATAGAAAAATTGTAGAAGGTAGACCAGGTTCAGGTAGACCAAGTTTTAATAATAAATCAAAAGAATTAAAAGCGGAAGGCGACCCACTGCTACAGGACAACGTATCAACAGATGACATAGCTAATTTAGATGCAGTGCAAGAAAATGCTGTCAATATAGATAGCACAGGAATGCCTCCAGGACCTCCTGGTAGTACAGATACTTTACCAACTAAAGTAGTAGATAAAGGTATGACGGATTCTGAAAAGAAAGCACAAAAAGCTGAAAATACAGCTCAAGGAAACAATGAAATAGATTTGGGAGGCCCTTCAACAGATACAGAATTTAATAAAACAATTGCATTAGCAAGAAAATATCAAGAAGAAGTATTTAAAAACGAAGGATCACAAGCAGGTCTAGTATTTTTAGCAAATCTTGCGTCAGGATTATTAACAGGAACTACAGCTAGAGCCGGTATTTCTGGAGCCATGGAAGTATTTGGTCAAGCAATAGGGCCTGCTGTAAATAATTACGCTACAATAAAATTAAAAGAAGGTGAGCTTAGAGCTCAAAATAGAGAAGCATCCTTAAATGCTGCAGTAGATCACATGAAATTTGTTAATGATAATGCAGTAGCAGAAAGCCCTGATAGAACTGGAGGAATAATTCAAATCAGAGGAGCTGATGGTAGATTAAGAAACTATAAAGGTTACACTTTAAAAGATGGAACGAAACAAATAGCAGCAGGTATTGGACCAAACGGTAGAGAAACATTCGTACCAGTAAACCAAGGAGGACCTATAAAAGATAGCGGACCTGATGGTATTCCAAATAATGAAGATGACAGAGTCATTGGTCAATACGAAAATTTCTTAGAACAAAATAGTGTGGACAAAAGATTATTTGATATTCAAGATGTACTTGGAAATAGATACAATGCACTATCTGTTACAAGAGATGTATTAAAAACATTAAAACAAATGGATGGTGACGAAACTGTTAAAGCCGGTGCTGCATTATCTATTGATCAATTCACTAGAAGATTAAGTGGAGTTGCAAAAGAAGTTTTAGGTTTTGAAGTATCAGGAATGTCATTAAAAGCACTAGAACAAAAAGTAGCTGAGTTACAAGCAGACGAATATGCTGCAATAGACAGAGATCCTGATTTAAGTGAAGAAGGTAAAAAAGCAGCTAAGAAAAATTTAGATAGTAAAAACTTAATTAAAAAGGCTAAAGATAGATTAAAAGGAAGAGGAATGCTTTCTGGACTATCAAG